>Ga0247608_10003684_pt1 | contig 17678 bp, 19 predicted proteins | sample 176DNAGHGlowgp2_FD_193490 | JGI IMG/M metagenome (GOLD analysis project Ga0247608, IMG submission 193490) | Sheep rumen microbial communities from Palmerston North, Manawatu-Wanganui, New Zealand - 1766 DNA GHGlow gp2 | ecosystem: Host-associated > Mammals > Digestive system > Stomach > Rumen ... | reverse complement strand
ATAAAGTAAGGGGCGGTAACCACCGCCCCTTATTTTTTCCTTATTCTATCGTCGAGAATATTCGGTGCTCGCCGAGGGAGTCGTAGATGAAGAACACCTGCAGCTCCGGGTGGCGCTGCAAGACCGCTTTCGCCCGCTCGACACCCATCACCATGAACGAGGTGGCGAAAGCATCTGCCTCAGCACACGTGGGTGCCAGCACCGTGGCCGACAGCAGCGAGTGCTGCACGGGGTAGCCCGTGGCCGGGTCTATGGTGTGTGCCACGCGGCGGCCGTCCTCGGTGACGTAGAAATTCCTGTAGTTGCCGCTCGTGGCCAGCGCCCTGTCCTCCAGCGACAGCACCGTTTCCAGCTCGTTGCTCGTGCTCTCGGGGTCGTCGATGGGTTTGTTGACACCCACGCGCCACGCATCGCCCTTGGGGTTCACGCCACTCACGACCACCTCGCCGCCAATCTCCACCATGAAATTCTCGATGCCATGGCTGCGCAGCACGTCCGCCACGACATCCACGCCGAAGCCCTTGGCCACGGCCGAGCAGTCCATGATGATGCGCGGGTCATCCTTCACGATGCGGTCGTCGGCGGTCAGCGTCAGGCGCTGCCAGCCCACCAGCGCGCGCAGGCTATCTACGGCAGCGCTGTCGGGCAGCGCACCGTTCTTGAAGCCGAAGCCCCACGCGTTCACGAGCGGTGCCACCGTGATGTCGAAGGCACCGTCGGTGGCCTCGCTCACCTGGCGGCTCAGCAGGAACACGCGCTTGAAAAGGCTATCAACCTGCACGTCCTCGCCACGGTTCACGCGGCTCAGGATGCTCTGCGCGTTGAACATCGACAGACTGCCGTCCACGTGCTTCAGCGCGGTATCGACTTCCGCCTGCAGGTCGTCGCGCGACTGATAAGTCAGGTGGTAGAACGTACCGAACACGGCGCCCTCGTTGTGCTGGTAGGGTGCCGGCTCGTTCCTGCGCGTGATGATGAGATAGGTGGCGATGCAGAACAGCAGCAGCACCGGCAGATGCCAGCGGCGCCACTGCGACCGCGGCTTGTCCTGCGGCGTCAGCGGTTCAAACTTCGTCCGCTGCCCGTCCTGTTCATCCTCAGGCAGCTGTATGTTATGTATCGGATTCAGTGGGTCGGTCATTCTTTTTAATTTTCATTTTTCAATTTTCAATCGTCCCCCTTGGGGGACCACAGGGGGCCTTAAAGTTCGACAAGAACTTTGAACGTGCCACCCCAACCACTCGTGTCGTTCTTGCCGTAGCCCGGGATGAGCCAGGGTGGGCCCACCTCGTCGGTCTTCTGCGTAAAGCGGAATTTAATACGCGCATCCCAGCCCAGACGTATCATCTTCCACAGCCGCATCTCCAGCCCGAAGACGATCTCACCCCAGTGTGCCGAGCCGTGCAGACTCTCGTAGTCGAAGGGCCGCGACTCCTTCCACACGGGATCCGTGAGTGGAGTGGGGGAGGTCAGGTCGTAGTTGAAGAACGAGAAACCGTAGCGCAGGCCGAAGAACATGCGGTTGCCGTTGTGCTTCTTGTTGATGTTGTAGTCCATGCCCACGCGGAAGTAAGGCGCGCGTACATTATATTGATAGTCCTGGTCGTTGCCCGAGTGGTCCGCTTCGCCCAGACCCAACTCAAAGATGGGGAAGTATTTGTCCTTCAGGTTCACGCGCGCCAGCACCTCCAGCATCGCCCAGTCCGCGCCTGCCGCCTTCATGACCCAGCCTACGAGGTCTGCGCCCACGGCCACGCCCTGCAGAAATCGCTGCTCGCGCGGCTTCCGCTCCTTCTTGGGCAGCGTGACGGTGATGCTGTCGCCGCTCACCTCCACACTCAGCGTGTCCTGAGCCACAGCCCCAGAACACCAGCACAGCAGCGCCGCCATCAGCAGCACGCTATTCCTCAGCCGTGCGGAAATAGATCTGTAGGTTCTCCTGGGTATCGTAGTTGATGTCGGCATTGTTGATATACACGGAATCTATGAGATGATGCGTGGAATACACTTGCGTGATGGTGTGCCACATATGCGCTGGACACGACACATCTTCTATATGCCCGATGTTCCGCTTGACCATATACACCGTGTCGCGCGCCTCGCCGTCAGGCCCTTTGATCTTGAACTCCAGCGAGTCCACGTCGCCGTAGTAGCTCACTGGCAGCGTCACGCTGCTCTTGTTCACCTGGCGGTTCACCAGCACCGAGTCGATGCCCAGCGCCGTCACCGTCAGCGTGTCGCTCACCGCGATGGACGACCCCTCGGAATAGAACCCATACTGGCACTCCACCTTCGTGTCCAGCAAACAGTTGAACGTATCGCAGCTCGCCATATTGAAGATGAGAAGACATAGAAAGACCCACCCCCAACCCCTCCCGTGAGGGAGGGGAGCTAGCTGGCGCATGGGTTCTATATCTTTAATCATATTAGGAGAAATATCTAATAGAAATAAAGGATTCAAAAGGACTGAAACTCCCCTCCCTCACGGGAGGGGGCGGGGGTGGGTCTATATCACCTTCTCCACCTGATAGTCGTTGCGCATCTGCGAGCTGCGGCTGATGAGGTCGCCCAGGGCGCCCGCCACGAACAGTTGCGTGCCCAGGATCATCATCGTCAGCGAGATGTAGAAGTATGGCGAGTCCGTAACAAGGCGTGCCGGGATTCCGTTGGCCAGCGCGATGAGTTTGTTGGCGCCCACCACGATGACCGCCACGAAACCGATGAAGAACATCAGCGTGCCCAGCAGACCGAACATGTGCATCGGCTTCAGCCCGAAGCGGCTCAGGAACCACAGCGACAGCAAGTCCAGATAGCCGTTCACGAAGCGGTCCAGTCCGAACTTCGTCTTGCCGTACTTGCGAGCCTGATGGTGTACCACCTTCTCGCCGATCTTGTCGAAGCCCGCGTTCTTGGCCAGATAAGGAATATAGCGGTGCATCTCGCCGTACACCTCGATGTTCTTCACCACGTCGCGGCGGTATGCCTTCAGTCCGCAGTTGAAGTCGTGCAGGTTCTTGATGCCGCTCACGGCGCGTGCTGTGGCGTTGAAAAGCTTCGTCGGTATCGTCTTCGACAGCGGGTCGTAGCGCTTCTGCTTGTAGCCGCTCACCAGGTCGTAGCCGTCCTCCACAATCATGCGGCGCAGCTCCGGAATCTCGTCTGGCGAGTCCTGCAGGTCTGCGTCCATCGTGATGACCACGTCACCCTCTGCGCGTGCGAAGCCGCAGAAGAGCGCCGGGCTCTTGCCGTAGTTACGGCGGAACTTGATGCCCTTCACCTCTGGGTTCTGGGCTGCCAGCGACTCTATGACCTGCCACGACGTGTCCGTGGAGCCGTCGTTGACGAAGATGATCTCATACGTGAAGCCGTTCGCCTCCATCACACGTTTGATCCACGCGTGCAGCTCCGGCAGCGATTCCGCCTCATTAAACAGCGGTACAATGACAGAAATATCCATCTCAAATCTTTCTTTTTCTTATTGCGCCGCAAAGATACAACAATTATCTCATTTTTCGCTTTTCTCCTTCATTTTTCGCTTTTAATTTTTCAATTTTAATTTGTTGTTGTACTTTTGCACCCAGAAACCAACAAAATTGAAGTTTATGATTGCATCCAAGCCTGTCGCTGAGACGGATGACCCGACCCTCTTCACCAAGGAGGAGTTCTTCCACCGCGTAGATGAGGCTAAGAAAGGTCCCGCATATCGTTTAGGAGAAGGGGAGACTATTGAAGATCTTATAGCACGCGTAGGATAATGGCTTTCACCATCATATACCAAAGGCAGGCCGTTGAAGATGCTAAGAAACTCAAGAGTGAAGAGCCCAATAATTATAAAAGCTGTGCCCATTTTATGATTATATTAGGTGGACTCGTTTGAAAGTCCAATGGAAACCAATTAGTTTGAGCATATCATAGAGGTAGATGCCGAGGGCGAGAATGACGAGAGTGTTCTGAAGGAGCTCAATCTGGATGATGTCAAGGCCCAGAAAAACCATGAACATGAATACATAATCATAGCCGATTTTTCTCAGTCGCCCCGGGTGTTTCACGAAAACGAAAAATTCCACCTCGCACCAGTCCAGAGAGCGGAACATCATGAACATCCCAAGTATGAGCAGGAACCCTCCCACATCATCCCATCGAGGTTGTTCTATTAGTGAATAACCCCAAACATAATTCGCAACACACATTACCATCCACACCGCGATGGCGACCCACCCAATCCAAAACAGTATTGGGTACTTGCATTTCATTGTTTCAATTCTTTTCATTTTCTACTCCTTATTTTAATACTAATTAGAAAAACGCCGAAGCGGTAATATTAAGAATCTTTACTTTTCCTTCGTTGTTTAAATCAGCGACAAAACCAAAGGGGCCTTCTGGTGCCTGCTGATTAGAAACGAGTAGCGCATGCTTGTACATTCTACCTTCAACTATTTCAAATTCCATATGAACATCATGTGCTTTTAATGTTTCCAATTTCGCTGAAAGATAATCAAGATATTCCTTTTTTGATGTTATCTCATGCAACACCCACATTGAAGCATAATGCATATCATCTGCCAAATAATCAACGATGAAAGATACATCATACATTTGGTATGCTTTTGCTAAAGCAAGTAAAAAATCCTTTTCCATAGTTGTTGTCTGATATTCATTATATATTTTAACAATCGGTCGTGATTCAGGCGACGTCATATTTGGGATCCGAGAAGCGTGTGCGATAATACAAACGCTTCTTGAATAGCCTATACGACTTTTTGTTGATTTCCCCTTTCTTCTTTATGATATCAACACCCAGAACACCACGAAGGTTGACTCCGCGTTCATCCTGATAAATCTTCATGAATTCATAATCGTTGAAGGCGATGACAGTGTCAGACATACTGCTGATGATGTGATGTTCTTTCATGTTCATGTCAGATAATGATATCGGACGCTCTCCACCGTCTCTATCACGCCATATCAGCTCGGTCTTGATGATAGGAATATTCGATTGTGTTGCCAACCGCTTTAACTCAGCTGACGTGTCGTTGGAGGTATATGTCTCGAAATCATCAAAGAATGCAATTTGAATGCCCTCCTCTACAATCCAGTCCATCATTTCCTTCATCCAATCTTCATCCAGACAATCTTCCTTAACAACGAACAATGGCGCCTCACTCAGCATGGCTTTATACTCGCAGATTTCTTCTTCATAACGCGGATTACGCAACAGATTCCACAGGTCGTTCGTTTCTATGTCGTAGTGATATGCCATCATGGCAGACACAGCCATCGACATATCCATCATGCCGAAGCCGACAAGCGTTGGTATTCCTTGCTCCACTGCCAGTCGGTCGATTTGCGACAAGATGAATGCAGTCTTCCCGCTGTTTTCCATTCCGCATATGGTCATCAGCTCACCCGGATGATAGCCTCCGAGTTCATTGTCGATGAAGTCCAAACCACTCTTCAGCGCCGCATTCTGCGGCTGCTGTTCCTCTAATAGCTCCGATATATGTTTCATACTATTCCCCTTTCTTTCAATCATATATAATGTGCGGATTCCGTTCAGCGGGTGATTTCCAATCGATATGAAACTCATATCGCAGAATATTCTTCTTTAGCTCCCATATACTATGACAAACGCCCATCATCCAGTTCTCAGGTAGGAAAATTAAGTCCATGAAGGAATCAATGCGTTCTTCAAGGCTGGGCGCAAGATGAATACTCAAGCCGTCTTCACTCCTTTTTTCCCGATAAGCACTAAATAAATCATAGGCCAGCGGGAGTCGTCTGCCTAAAACCTCCTCTTTCTCTGGGTAATCAATCTCAATTCTCGCCTCCGGGTCTATCAGTAAAGAGAACTTCTTCAAGAGCGAACCAATGCGTTCCACCTCTTTCTGAAAGGGTTTCATCCCACATTCTTCAAACCTCCTTTTTGTTCTGGAGTCTATAAGCGGAAACAATAAGTCCGGCTCTCTTTCCACCCAAATAATCGAGGCCTCGCAATTAGTCGCAACGCTATACATCAGCCAGAGCCGCCTCATCTCAGGATCAAAGAATCCACTTAGGTCTTTTATTCTGATAAACGCGCAGATACCCAGCTCGTTCATCTTCTCTTCTGTTAGTTCGATGTATTTCATAAGATTATAATTTGTAGTTCTACTTCTTCCATGAATCAAAGATGCTGGGTGGATTGGCGAATCCACGCTTCTGCCACTTTTCACGCACTTCACCCCACTTCACATCCGACTTGGTCTGCCCTTTCATGAAGTAGCGGATAATAAGCATTTGAGTGTCGTGGTCACCTTGATTGTAGCGTTCCTTCAGCTCCAACCTCGCCCGCTTCACATATTTCCCTTTTCTCTCGATGAGCATCTGTCCCAGCTCATCAATGGAAGCATTACGAATGAGAGCGTCCAATTCCGCCATCTCATTTCGAAAAAGCATTTCAAAGATGGCCTGCCGCAGTTCATCCTTCTTATCCAACCATCGCGATGTGAACAGCCTGACCAATTCCTCCCTGCTCAGCCCTTTCAGGTTATTGACACAAGTTTCAACATTTGACGGTGTCCAGTGCTTATAATGAGCGTTCTTGCACTCATTAAGAATGTATTCGTAGTTTGTCATAATGATAGTATTTGCGTTAAAAACCTAAAGCTTCTATCATCGCATCATACATAATTGGATCACGTGGCATTTCGCCATACATGCCATCAGTTAATGCATCCCAGGCATCTTCTTCTGTCCACTCATAACCTTCACACTCGTAATAATCACTTTCATACTCTCCGTAAGAGTCGTAATCATAATTACTTGCCATAAATTATAACCTTCACATTAGGGATAACGAAACACCATGTCTCGTTTTCTAATGCAAAGGTAATACGGGGTAACGAACACTATGTTCGAACGAAAAAGAATTAAAACAGAAAAGAGTTACGATGTCATTTCTATAAAAACATACATTCATTATCCTTTCCCCACATATCCTCTTGATGCATCACGAACCCATCATAGGATATGTTCCACAGGACAATCTTCGTAGAGCGTAAAAAGCACGATATCCTTAAAACGGTCAGTCAGGTCTTCCAGACATTTCTCAAATTTCCTATCCAGCATGGGCTTCACAGCATTGATAGGTATGGTATGACAGTTGGATGATTATCTTATTAGATATATGATGAGAAAGAGGAGAGGCAGGCTCAAATCAGCCTTCTTTCTTGGATTCTTCCACAGCCCATTTCGCTCACGAAGAGCCTCCATTGCAACCTTGGCTTACGTCTTGTCGATTTTCCCATTTGTGTACGAAGTTCGTGATAAATATTTATTTGACTTATGCACTGGTCCGAAAAATCAGGAATATAATAAACAAGACTTCCCTAAGTTGGTTGATTATCTTGTTGGCACATTATGAAGCTGCAATCATCATTTGTGTGCAGAGGGAATTTACTCTTCATATTATCAAACAATGCATTATTCACATCTTCGATTGAATATTTATCAATCCATGAACTAAAAGCTGAAATTGCAGGAGCAAATGATTGATTTTTCTTATGGTACAGACATTCAGCGGCTCCATCACTCATTAGGAAAAAAGCCTTATATTTATCGAGCTTGGCTCTCTTTATTCGAAAATGTAATTTATAATTATCGGATGTAGTAAAATAGGTCATGTTTGCATACTCACCGTTCTCTGGCATAGACAGCAATTCCAAGGTTCCATCTTTACATATACCGCCTATTACACCATCACCAATATGGCCTATAATGATATTATCTTCCTTAATAGAAACGAATAACAAAGTACTTGCAAAATCTTCTTTAGATTGTTCTCTTTTCTTTGCAGTTATTCCAAGGCTTGTACGTATTGAATGAATTATTTTTAATTGAATTTGATAATCATCTTTAACTTTCAGATTATCGAATTCAGTCTTCATCAATTTTATTACAGCCTTACAAGAAAGTCTGGAACCTATTCCTGATAACTGGGCAGATCCAGCTCCATCTGCTAACGCAATAGTACAAGAATCATTTTCATTAAAGAATGCTATTGAATCTTGACAAGGTGTGTTGCTCTTAAAATGAGACGTTCCTGTTAAAACTGATTGTATTACATTCCAATTCATAAATTCAATTTAATTAGTTACAAATAGTCTTAACACTCATAAATAACCATTCGAAGAATTCTTCGTATTTATCATCCCTTAATACCATAGCTTTATTCTCAGCGGATAGCAAACTAAAATTATCTAACCTCATTCCTTTTGTTAAACCAACAGGAAAGATTCTTAAATACTTTTTACGTTCAAGGTCTAATGTCCTCATACCTGTATCTAACATATTCAATAATTCAGAGGAAAGCATAGGAACAAATAAACTAGAGGTGTGAAAATAGACAGAACTAATATGCTTTTCAATAAAGTCCGCTGAATTATTGAATGCCTGAGTAATGATATCTTTACTTAAAATAGGATATCGAAAAGTAGACGTTTCTCCAGTTTTTGAAATGATATACTTTACAGATTTTTTTCCGATAAGAATTAGTCTTAAATTAATCGCGATTTCATTGTCACATATCTCAGTAATAAAATCTGACAGTGCATGATTGAAGGCATTGCGGCGTAATTCATTGTCTTCAATATATAAACAATCAACACATATTACCATTGGTATTTCAACTACCAAACCTATATCCATACTTATAGGTTTTGCCAATGTGTTTTTTACTTCTTTTTCTGTGGGGGGGACAACAGAATCTGAATCCTTTTCGGACAAATGTTTCTTCTCCCAAATATTTATAAGTTCTTGTGGAATTAATACATCTGAACATAGATATATAAGATTACAAAGCCTTTGAACTGAAATTCTATACTGATCTTCATCAGCTTCATAAGTAGAATGTTGTACGCCATTAAGATACTTTCTTAATGCATGACATTCCTTTTTCTGTTTTTCCTTGAATTTTGTAGGAAAAGCGGAAAAAACTTGCTGAAGTTTTTCCGCGTATGCGTTTTGCGAGTCAAAGTTTTTTACAGCTATTTCCTCGAGAATCCTATCAAACCTTGCTCGCAAAACAAGCACACGTTGCTCACAGGTCCCCCCACTTTTATAATGATTAAAGTGGAGCGACTTATAATATGTAGATGCAGTTATCTTGTCTAACATTATTCTTACAATTCAGCCCAGCCAATAGGTGGTAATTTGACAGAGGTGCCAGGAGCTGACTGGGAGGTACTCTTAACACTCTTTCCAAGCCAGTCAAAAAACTCTGACAACATAAGTCCTTTCAATTTAAGTGGCTCTCTCTTTGGCGAAAACAGTTTAAGTCTTGACATATTTGCTCCATCACCAATCCCTATCGGGAAGATAGTTAACTTCTTGTTATTTACCATTTCTGTAACAGTCCTTGCGGCTTCTGAAATATCATCTGTAGGTTGGCCATCAGTCATAAGAACTAACCATGGTTGCCAGTAGTCAACGCCCTTGTCTTGATATTCTTTTTTTCGTGTTTCGAGTAAATCCAATGACATTTTCACTGCAGCTCCCATGGCCGTATAACCTGAGGCCTCTAAATTTAGGTGCTCAAAAGCCGACACCTGTCTTTCGATATTAGCAAAATCAAGTATTTTCTTTGCTGTTGTACTGAATGTTACAATACACATTTCTACAGAATACTTAGCAATGTCATCATCAACTACAGCCTTAAAAAATTGTTTTACGCCGGAGTTTAATTCTGTTATCTTTTCTCCGCGCATAGATGCACTAGTATCAAGACACAATACAACTGGGACTCTTGTTGTCGGGTTATCGATAAGATCTCTTTCCTGAAGACGCATAGGCTCACGCTGAGTGGCTGCAACACTATCGTCATATAACTCGATTATTTCAGCTGGTATTTCAGTGTTAGAATAGTACGCAATAAACTTTGCAAGACGCCGTATGCATCGTCTCAAATCTCTATCCGAAGGAACCGAGAAATGACCAAAATAGGCAGACAAGTCTTTCCTAAGATTATCAGTTTCGCGGATTAAATCTTCTCCTGGAGTATCGTCTGGATTATTTAAAACATACAGGACACGTTCTTTCCACGAAGACACATTTGTTGCACTTACAGACAGGACGTTAATAACTCCTCTAAAAATAAAAGAAATACTATCTTTACCTACAAGTTTGTCAAAAACAGGAGCCTGAGAACTGCAAGTTTTCTTAATCATGTCGTATTGGCGACGAGCATAAATTGGATCTAATTTCATAATATCTAATTAATTAAAAAGGTTTTGAAAAAATATGCCATACCATAAGCCAGTGCCGCTGACTGTTAATTGCTCGACACCAAGCTTATTCATTAATTCTACGAACATTGGAAGTCCAATACGCATAACCACATCACGATCTATATTATCTGCCCATGAACCACCATGTTGTAACGCATGGTACAAATCACCGGCATAGGTATAATCGTTTTTTAACTTTCTATCTAATAATTCAACCTTTTCCTTTATTCTTTCAACAGTGAGAACCGTACCATGTTGATTAGAATTTCCCTTTTTGCCTGTGCAAGTTGTGATTGCTGTTCCGACTGCAATAGTATAAATCTGCTCTTCATTGTCGAAATCTCCAAGCATATTACGATAAAACGCTTCAAGGCGGTCTTTTATAAGATTATCTGTCATTCTCAATGACTGACGTAAGGTGGTGTTCTCTGTTGACTCTTTAAAAAGTAGTGTTCTAAGGACTTCTGTTCCGAGGTTTATACTATAAGAATTTACATATTCTCCCTCTTTGAAAAGTGACACCTCAGTGGACCCACCACCTTGATCAATGACCATTATATATTTTTTCTGCTGAAGTGCGATCTTGTCCCTAGATGAGAATATAAACGCATCTATTGTTGCTCTGGCCTCTTCTTCTTTTTTCAAAATTCTTACGTTTAATTCTGCTTCATCTCTGATACATGCAAGTATTTCATCTCGATTAGTAGCTGTTCTATATGCTGCCGTAGCCACAGAGTAGATGCAATCGACACCACTTTCTTTTGCATAATTCCTACATTTTTTTATAAATGGCAAAACATTTAATCTGAAATAATTCATATCCATTTCGTTACTCTTATTAAGACCTCTACCAGTATTGGTCTTATTGCCTTCGCGATAAAACATCTTGAAGTCAAATGGATTCGTCTTAATTAGGTCAGGATCATTGCCAATGAGTAACTTTACCGCTTTCGTTGAAAGTTCAATTACCGCTATTTTATGAGGAGGCGTAACTGTGGTCAAAGGCGTATCTATTCGTCGAAGTGCAGTCTCTCTTTCAGTGATGTCCCTTCGATTCATATTCAGGGTTTTATCCTTTGATATTGTATCAATATTTAGTGGGAATATTTCACGAGTATACTGATTCGCATCAATATCTGTAATATATTGCTGAAGCAACCTCTTCCAACGAGAAATCGGATAACGCTTATCTCTCTTGAAGACATCATAAAAACTTTTCCTTATATCAAATGGTAAAGTATACCATATTGCTTCCCACTGTCCTTTGGGAGTTGCATATGTATCTTCATCTCCAAGAGGAAATACGAAATCATGATTAATGATGTTTTCTTGTTTCTCACCACCACCAGATCTTGAATATGGGTGCTTTCCTGGCAAATATAACATGAATAGCAAAGTCGCAATCGCATAATATTCATGTTCTTTAGTACGCAGGAAGTCGGTATAATTAATTCCTTGAATCTCTGGAGCTGTAAAATCAACTGTTCCCACAGGGCAAGGGTAGTTATCAATTTGGAAGCTGTCTGTGTCCAAAAGATAGATTTCATCGTAATTGACTACGTTAATATTCATTGGATTAATATCACCAACCAGTATATCATTTTTATGAAGGAGTTCAATCTTATTGAGTATCGTTAAAGCTAGTTTTGTTAGCTCAATTTTGGACCAACCAGGGAAAAGGCTCTTAAATAACTGAGGCTGAAAGACAGTCAATTGAAGAGACTTTCCTTGTGCCTTTTGCATTGTGAAACCGACAAATTTGTTGTTTTCATCATACAATAGGTTCATTGGTGTGCATATTCCCTTTTCATTGATACCTTTGCTGATAAAACATTTCAATTTATCAAGACGATTTTGAGGTTCAAAATAGATTTTTGCTACCATATTATCGTCTAATTCATAGACGGTGCCCTCTCCGCCACTTGCTATCTTGTTGCCAAGAACAACTGCTTTTCCATTACTTAAAAAATATTCCATGTTGACTATTGATATTGATAATAATGCAAAAATGATATTTGTTACGAAATCTATGTACGTATGAGATTGTTATTCTTTTTACTTCTGTTGCAAAGTTACTACTTACTTACGAAACCATGTTTGAAAAAAGAATATTTTTCATTCATCTCCTTGACTCGTTTCATAATCTCATCTTTCAACTCTCCTTCTGATAATACGATAAGGTCTTTGCCGAAGGATGTGAGTTCACGGATGAGTTCGTAGTTGCGGATGCAGTCTAATGTGAAAAACATGCCGCCTTGAAGTTGTGGATATTCCTCGCGAAGTAGTTGTTCTCTTTCTCCTTTTATGGGTTTATAGCTGCCATGGATAGGCTTAGTATCGACATAGCCTTTTGATGCATCGTTCACCCAGCATAGGATGTGTTCTACTGGACGATCTTCGTAGAATGTGATACCTACGATGTCATCAAAGCAATCAGCAATGTTTTCGGGACATTTCTCATATTTCTTTTCCGGCAAAGGTTCCACTTCATTGATTCGGTCTAGAGCGAAGTGGAGGATTTTCTTGTCACTGTCGGCAGCACCGAGCAGATACCATCGGTCGTTGTACTGCTTCAGTAAATAGGGGTGAAAGTCTATGCTACGGATGCTCTCGTCTGAAAAGGTGTGGTAGGATAGCCGAATGACTACCTTATTGGATATATAGTCGAAGAGTGTGCCTAGGAGGTTGGAATTCTTTAGATAGGGATTGTAACTAAAACTGATAATCTGACGGCGGCTCCTCACTTCTGCATCAGCCTTCAGACGGTTCAGCCAAGCGAAATGGTCTAGGCCATCGAATTGACCAATAGTGTTGAGGACTTCATGTAGCAGCAATCTCTCTTCTCTCCTCATTTCCTGTTTGAAGATGGAAAATGATTGTTTGCCGTATGCAATGCAGTTCTTTCCATTCTTAACAAATCTCGTGATGGGAGCATTGAAAGGAGCATCTTCCAGCGCATTGATATCTTTCTCAATGCAGCGCTGAGTAACTTCGAGGAAACCGTCAAAACGCAAACTCTCATTCACGCCATCTGTCAGGTCGTGAATATCATAATAGTGATAGCGGTCGGACAGCAGTCTGTCCAAGTGCTTATATCGTATGAGTGCGTTTTTGTTTGTCGGCATCGTCTCCGTTTTTGCTGCAAAGGTAAGTCACGCCTACGAACTCATTGTTCGTGAAAGAGAATATTTCGCTTTCCGCTGCAAAGATAGCGAATAATTCTTTACGCCAAGCAAAAATCACCCGAAAAATATTTCAACAAGCTTTCTTGAAGTGTCAAGCGTCCTTCGGCCGAGCGGTGAAACGCAAAAAGGTGCGAGTTAGGCTCACGCGCGTATAAATTTTCACCAAATAACCTACATACCTACACCTTTGGTAGTTAATCGGAAGAATATAAGGGGGATAAATGGGTGTAGGTTCGGGTGTAGGTTGGGTGAAAAGGTGTAGGTTTTAACACTTTTTTGGCGATTCACACGGAATAGGATGGGGGAGGGTAGGCCGGTCCTTGAATTAGAAGACCACGGTCCTCCGGCCATAAGACCGCGGTCCTCGAGCCGTAAGACCGTGGTCTTATGGTTTTTCTCACGCGTGAGAAAAATGTTTATCACGCATGAGAAAATATTTTATCACTGGTGAGAAAAATGTTTATCACGCATGAGAAAATATTTCATCACGCGGTCTTCCTTCATTTATAGGTGTAGTTGATCTCCATTTGCATATAGCCCTTGGGCCATTTGGCGCGGTCGAGGTAGAAGCGGGCGGTGCCGTGGGAGAGGAGGAAGAGGTCGGGCTTGACCTCGCGAAACTCGTGTTGCAGGTAGTTCTGGCCCTCGTTGTAGCTGAGGCGTGCAATCTGCCAGCAGCCGTCGGCAATGTGAACGGTCATGCTTCCGAGCTTCACGACGTAGAAGAGCTTCTCGTTGGAGGTGTAGCTGCCCTCGTATTTCATGCCGGTGTCCTGCTTCTTCTGACGTTTCTTCTGCAAGTCCTTGACCTTCTCACGCACCTTCTTATAGAACTTGTCATAGACGTTGGCGCTGAGCATGTCGTCGTGCTTGAGGAAGGAGGCCACCTGCTTGGGCGTCAGCTCCTGCTTCATCTCTACCATGCGGGCATTCGTGGCTGTTGTCTTGCCATCGGCATATTGTACGTCCTCGGCCATCGTGATTCCGAAATGCTTGTGTTCCCTGAGGGCGGAGAGGATGGGGCCGTAGCCTGCCAGTCGGGCGGCAAAGGTGACGACGCGGCGGTGGGGAAATTTCTTCAGGTCGATGTCTTTTTCCATCTTGCACGTCACGGAATAGTCCAGCGTCTTGGTGCGTGCACTGAGCGGCTTGGCGTTTTCCAACACCTGCTGCAGCAGATATTCCTCGAAGCTCATGCCATTGGCCAACACCACCGCCTCCGGCATGTCGAGCGTGTAGGCGATGTCGTCATCCTCCTGAGCATGAACACTCAGGGCGAAGCACATCGTTAACAGGATGAAGGCATATTTCATTTTATATAGGGTTTCAGAGGATGGAACTTAAATATGATCAAATCTAACCTTAAATATTCTTTCAAACCACAGATTCTACGGATTTTTCTTTTTTACACGAATTCAAGACATGAATTTTTCTTTGGAAACGAATTGCCGTAATGCGCATAATTTTCTTCTTTCACCACAGATTTCACGGATTCAACGGATCTCTTTGCGTGGGCGGTGAAAGGAATGTCGCCCCGCTGGGGCTTGGAGTTTCGATGGCTGGTCATCTTGAAAACTAGTTTTCAGAGTGACAGCCCTCGGAATCTCCTACGGCTAACAGCCTAAGCTGTGAGCCAATTCCTTTCTCCGAGAGCGAGGATTCATTATGATCATTCTTGAAGTGTCAAGCGTCGCAAGCGCCGAGCGACGGACATTCGTGTTCAATAAATTTAAGTCTTGATTTATGACCGATTTATGTTCCATGAATAATCTGTCTCATCTGTGGTGCTTTAATCTTCCTTATGGTGGCGATGGTGTCCGCCGCGGTGTTTCTTCTTGCCTTTGCCAGCGGGCTTGGCTTCGGGGTGCCCAGTGGCTTTGGCTTCTGGGTTTCCTGCGGGTTTACTGCCTTTCTTGGAGCCGTGGCCTCGGCCTCGGCCATGACCGCGACCGCGACCACGCCCTTTGCCACCGGTGCGCGAACGTTCGCTGCGACCTGTGTAGGCGGGGGCTTCGCCGAGCTCTGCGGGGACGGGCTCCTTGGGGACTTCTTTTTCCAGGAAGCGCTCGATGGCGGCGAAGAGGGGCTGGTCCTTCTCCGAGACGAGGGTGATGGCACGGCCGTCCTTGCCGGCACGGGCGGTGCGGCCGATGCGGTGGACGTAGTCTTCTTCGTCGTGGGGTACGTCGTAGTTGATGACGAGCTGTATGTCGTCGATGTCAATGCCGCGAGCTACGATGTCTGTGGCCACGAGAATATCGACCTGACCGGTCTTGAAGCGGTACATGACGTCGTCGCGCTGTTCCTGCAGCAGGTCGCTGTGCATGGCTTCGGCATTGTAGCCTTTGCGCTTGAGGGCGATGGCGACATCCTTAGTGTGGACTTTCTTGCCGACGAAGACAATGACGCGCTCGGGCTTGCGCTGCTGGAAGAGGTGTTCTACGATGCGGAGCTTCTGGGCCTCGTAGCAGATGAAGGCGCTCTGATGGATGCCCTCGGCGGGTTTGTTGAGGGCTATCTTGACTTCGACGGGGTCGGTGAGGATGGTCTTGGCGAGCTCGACAATCTTGTCGGGCATGGTGGCGGAGAACATAATGGTCTGCCGCTGCTTAGGCAGGAATGAGACGATCTGCATGATGTCCTCGGAGAAGCCCATGTCGAGCATGCGGTCGGCCTCGTCGAGGATGAAGAAGCTGACGCGCGAGAGATCGACATTGCCGAGGGAGAGGTGGCTGATGAGGCGGCCGGGGGTGGCGATGACGACGTCGGCGCCCAGCTGCAGGGCGCGCTTCTCCTGTTCGTAGCGGATGCCGTCGTTGCCGCCATAGACGCTGACGCTGGAGATGTCGTCGAGGTAGTAGGCGAAGCCCTGCATGGCCTGGTCAATCTGCTGGGCCAGTTCGCGGGTGGGGGACATGATGATACAGTTGATGGCATCGCGCGGGAAGCCGCCGTCGCGCAGCTGCGAGAGGACGGGGAGGAGGTAGGCGGCTGTCTTGCCGGTTCCGGTCTGTGCGACACCGATGAGGTCGCGGCCCTCCAGGAGTGGGGGGATGGCTTGTTCCTGAATGGGGGTGCACTCGGTGAAGTTCATGTCGTCGAGGGCATCGAGGACGTCGTAGTTGAGGTCTAGTTCTTCGAAAGTCATTTTTGAGCTTATAGGGCCAATAGGGCTTATGGGTTATCTAAGTGAGCGGCGGTAGAGCCAGATGGCGATGAAGGTGAAGATGATATTGGGGAACCAGGCCGCGAGGATGGGTGGCCAGCTGCTGTTGATGGCGAAGGTGGAACTGACGGTCTGGAACATGATGTAGGTGGCGGAGAGGGCGATGCCGAGTCCGAGGGCTGTGCCCATGCCTCCCTTACGCTTGCGGAAGGAGAGGGAGAGGCCGATGGCGGAGAGGATGAAGGCGGCAAAGGGGGCTGCGAAGCGCTTGTGGTACTCGACCTCGAAGACCTTGACGTTGCCAGAGCCGCGCAGGCGCTGCCGCTCAATGTATTCGAGGAGCTCGGCGTTGGTGAGCGTCTCCTGCTGGTTCTTGGTGGCGAGGAAGTCGGTGGGTTCCATGATGATGACACTATCAACGAAGTTCTTGCGCGTAATCTCCTCGCGCAGGCCCTGGAGGGTGCGTATCTTCACGTCGTAGAGCTTCCAGTGGTAGCGCTCGTCGGCGAGGGTGTCGTACTGTATGCGCTGTGCGGTGAGGTGGCTGACGAGGTTCTTGTTCTGGAACTTGTCGAGCGAGAAGCGGTAGCCGCTCTTGACCTGTCCGTCGAAGTGGTCGATATAGGCGATGACGCCGGTATCTACCTGCAGCTGCACGTGCTCGGCCATCTGGGGTTTCTTTCGGCTCTTGTACTGCATCTCGAACTCCAGGCGCTTCACGGAGCCGCGGGGGATGACCTCGGAGCCGAGGTAGAAGCTGATGATTGCCAGAAGGGCTGACGACAGCATATAGGGTCGCAGCAGGCGCCCGAAGCTGATGCCGGTGCTCATCATGGCGATGATCTCGGAGTTCTCTGCCAGCTTCGAGGTGAAGAAGATGACGGCGATGAACACGAACAGCGCCGAGAAGAGGTTGCTGTAGAACGGGATGAAGTTGAGGTAGTAGAAGAAGAGGCCGTCCAGCGGGGCGTGGTTCATGGTGAACTTGTCCGAGTGCTCGGAGAAGTCGAAGACCACGGCGATGGAGATGATGAGGAGGATGCTGAAGAAGTACGTCCCCAGGAA
>Ga0247608_10003683_pt1 | contig 17678 bp, 10 predicted proteins | sample 176DNAGHGlowgp2_FD_193490 | JGI IMG/M metagenome (GOLD analysis project Ga0247608, IMG submission 193490) | Sheep rumen microbial communities from Palmerston North, Manawatu-Wanganui, New Zealand - 1766 DNA GHGlow gp2 | ecosystem: Host-associated > Mammals > Digestive system > Stomach > Rumen ... | reverse complement strand
TCTTCGAGGGTGAGGGTCTTGCGATGGTTGCCCAACCGAGTGTACAGCACCAAGCTGGGGATGAGCATCTCGCTGGCGAAGGTGTTGCAGAGGTGTTCGACATCGGCCCCGATTTCGAAATGGAGGATGAGGTGCGCCAGTTCATGGAATAGGGTGAAGCGTTTGCGTTCGGGGGTGTAGGTGGCATTGAGGACGATCAAAGGGATGTTGTCGGCCTTGGTGCTGGTGCCGTCGAATTTCTCGTCGGCCTCCACCTCGACGATGCGGACGCCGAGTGACTCGAGCAGTTCGATGGGGGCGAAGATGGGCGCGTTGCCCAGACCGAGTTCGCGGCGCAGGCGTCGGGCCATGGCGTCGGCTTGCAGGTAGGTGGCGACGGTGGTGTCGCTGTAATCGAGTTGGAAAGGTTGGTTGATGTTGCACACCTGTTCGATGTCGTTGATGCGTTCCATCTGGTCGGTGGCGGATTGTTGGATGGCGGCGATTTGTTTGTTGCCAAGGGATTTGCGTTTGCGGAACTCCCAGGCGTTGGCAGGGATGCTGACGGTGAAGGGGTGGTGGAAATAATCGACGTCCACTCCCAGGGCGATGGCGAGGGCCGCCTGAACCTCGCTTGTCGGCATCATCTTGCCCGTTTCGTACTTGGCGATGGCGTTGGCCGACAGCTGGATGTCGAGCCTCTCGCTCAGCTCGCGTTGCGAGAGGCATCGCATCTTCCGGGCGTTGACCAGGCGTTGCGCAAATACCGTGTTCGTTCCTTCATTCATTTTTTCCATTTGTTTTGTTGTTGTTGGAGTTTTTCTTTTTCTTTTCTTCTATACTTGTTCTTTTGTGCTTTTTATTCTTATTTTTCTGTGATTATTTCCATAATGTTTTCGGTTTGCAAAAATACAAAAATTCTGAAATATCATAAACTTTTGAAAGAAAAAATGAAAAAATGTTGTTTACGACACGGAGATATCCCATTTTATTGGATAGGGTAGGTTAGAGGCTGCAATGGCTTGGTCTCTGGCAAGTCTACAATAGGTAAAGGTATGCTTCAGCAGCCATGTCATGCCGACGCTGGCTTGTGCGATGGCGGGCATCTATGGCTGCGGCATACAGGAATCCGCCCATCTCAATATGAAAACCCGACATTGCATATCGGGGTGGGGTAGGGTCGTCCCTTCGGGACTTGGCCTGATGCATTGTCATCGTCTGCGTCCCGCAGACGGCGGTGGGTGGTGCGTGATAGGGATGCTGTTAAGCTCAAGACAAAGGCTTCGGTGGGGTGAGGAACGATTCTAATACAATTTATCAGACAAATATTGAAGGAGCTGGCTGAAATATTTGTTTCTGTTGTCTTTATATGAAGTATAATTTCGGGATGTGATATAGAACCACATGTATAAATCAGAATCATCTTCTTTTTTTGGAGTGCGATTATTGCCCTCTACAAACTTCTTGTAAAGGTTGCAATTGTGAAGAAAACTATATTCTGTCATGTTGTGAGGATAATGCACTAGTTCTTTTTCAAGGGCATCAATTTTGAGAATTTCTTCTGAAGTCAGTTCTGTTAGTTGGCTGGCTTTCATATACCATCGATAAAGAAATCCTTCAAATCCTTGGCCAGCAGCAGGGAATCTTTTGTTGTTTATAACAAAACCTTTGAATGACTGTAAACAATCATCGAATGATCGAGGCATCAAAATATAGTCTTCATCATATTTTGCATTAGGTTGACCAATATAATCGCCAAAGAAAAGTATCAGTTCTCCTGTTGATGCTGTTTGTCTGATGATTGACGATATGCTTTTTTCATTAGAATCTGGCCTGCTTCCCATGACGAGTTTAGTCAAATCATCTATATGGATAGGTTTTTTTGATTTCTTTACATATTGAATAGCTAATTCTCGGATACTGCCATTAGATTCTCCCCACTCCTTTAGACCCCAATACGATGATTTCCCATAAGAAATAATTCTTGGGTCACTTGCAAGAAAGCGGGTAAGTTGCGAAGAACTAGATAAATTGCAATGAAGCCCTTTCTCTTCACATGCTTCTTTTAGTCGTTTGAATAATTCGTCACGATGTAATCTTGTTCTCCAAATGGATAGTATTTCATATAACTTATCGCTGTAATCAATCGTATTTGCTTTAAGAACCACATCGTCATTAACGACATTTGCATGACAAACACCTTTAAACAGCTCTTTCAATATACATATTAAAGAAGTCTTGTACTCATTAGATAAATGCCCCAATTGATTCCAATTATCATCTCTTTTAGCATCCGAGATTTGCCCAAATACACTGGCTGAACGAGCCTTTCTGTTCCAATAGTCTTCGTTATCCACAAATAACTTTTCAATTGAGAGAATAATATCGTTTGTGGTTTTTTCCTTTTGTAAACGATTTATTTCTGCCAATGCTTTATTAAACTTGAAAGAAGTAAAACGTCTATCAATTACTATTGGAGAGTTTAGGTCATAGTATCCTTTTTTTTCAGGAGGGCAATATGGAACTAAACTGTTGTTAGACGAATCGATCCATAAAGGGAGATGACCCCAAAACTGTAATAAGACTTTGAATGTGGATAAATTAATATGAGAAAGTAATTCGGTTCGGTGTTTATGCTCTTCTTCAGACGATGCTCTTTCACGGATATAATTATTCAAGAAGTACTTTTCTTGTGAAATCATCATTTCAATTTTCCGCCATGTATTGTCCTCGCCTTCGTTACCAAAAATTGAAATGGGGATATCGTTCACACAGTATAAATTCCAATCTTTATGCTCGCAAAGCTTTTTGAGATGGGGATTCGTTCTAACCTTTTTTGGCACCTCGTCATACGACCATCTAACAAGTTGTTTAGTCAACTCGTCTATTCCTTCTTTAGGCCTTATTATTCCATAATATTCTTCAAACGCGACAAAATCAAGCAAGTCGAGAGAAGACCACATGTAACTGAGAAGAATGTAAACCATTGGCCAATGCCCATGCTTGTCATTAAAATGTCTGACAAACTCATAATCCTCATTGCAGATGTATTCTTTAATTGAATCGACTACGGGTTTTTCTGATTGCGGAGTCATGAACGAAGCCAAAACACTAAGTTCATCTGTCGTTTTTTGTCCACCAAGCTTTAGGTCTTTTAAGGAAAATGTTGGTTTACTTGTTTTTTCTATAAAATCGTTATAGCTTTCAAAACCGTTTTCTAATAATAGACTTATTGCTATAGGGGAGATGCGCTTTCTCCAAGGGATGAACATTTCAATTATTGCTAATTGCGATAATAAAGACTCTTGTATTTGTGACGATTTGGATGGGACTTCTTGCTTATTGGTTTTTTGTGATAAAAACTTTTCTATCTGTAAGCTCGTAATTGATTCTGGAATGCCAAGCTTTTTCTTTGCTGATTCAATAAATTGTTCGATTTCAAATGCAGTTCCACTCCCGCAGCTTCGAATTGCTAACAGAACATTGCGGCTTAAGGGAAGTAGGTCTTTTATTGTTATTACATCTATCAATAATAAACAGTTGAGGGCCCGTATGGACAGCCCTGAATCCGATAGTTTTGATAATAGAAAACTGGTCGTTTCATCTGACTTCAAAGCATTGTTTTCTAATTGTGAATGTAGCCAAATTAAAACTGCAGCCATCATTCTAAGATCATCTACAGTTTTTTGTTCGCAATGTTTTATTCCTTTAAAAGAGAAAGTTGGTTTACAAATTTCTTCTACAAACTTATCAAAACTCGTACACCCATTTTTCCTTAATACTTCAATATACCATACCGGGAGGCGGTCTAACCATTGAACGAAGAGTTTATCACTTGATTCAAGGTTAGATGATGGGGCATCTTTAAACTTTGACCTGATGGGCAAATACTCCACTTGTATTTCTGGATGAGGCAATTCAATGTCTTCCAGCCCAATTTGTTGCAGAAGTAGGGTGGGGCGATGTGTTTTTTGACGAGATAATCTAGGTTTGTTTATCTTATCTTTTGATGGTTCTTTATGCTGTTTTATAAATTGTTGAAGTTGTTGTGCTAAATCGGTTTTTGGTTGGTGCGATTTGAAAGTTGTACATAACTTAGAGAATATACTACTTAAATCATTTGCCTGAAGACTAAGGCCATTCGTATAACCATCCATAATGAATTTATAATCAGAATCTTCAAGCCAAATAAAAGAGTTTTCATACTTCAACAAGTCATTTTGTCTTAGAAAACTACGAATAGAAAGGGGCAATTTTGACACAAGATACATATAGTATTCTTGTAGGCTTCGATGTTTAGTTATCTCTTCATTGATACTTTTTATGGTTACTTCATTATTGACTTTTTTTGTAGTCTTTTTGCCTGCTTTAACTATTGTTGTTGTTTTTTGAGCAGCGTCGTTCAACTGTGCTCTAGTAACAATTTTTCTGAAAAACGAAACAGCTCGCAAATAAACGCCTTCTCTATATCTCCTTAATATGAATCCTTTTTCTTTATTTGTTAATGTTAGAGCAACCTTGTCCCATTCTGTCAACCCGTATTTTACCAAATACTTACGGATGGATTCACTTTGTTGTGCGATTAGCTTTTCGTAATATGCTTGAATACTCTCAGCCATGATACTCCTTTCTCCGCAACTTTTTTATTGGGTGCTGGTCGTATTCCTGTTTCAGACGGTATAATTCTGTTCCTGGGGTGACAATGTCTTTCCGATAATTCATATAGCAACGGAGCAAGTCTCCCACTTCGCCATTCGTGTATTCGAGGATTGTATCTTCATTGAACACATTAGTATGAATAATAGATAAAATATTTTCCCATTCGTCTTCCCTCAATTTCGCTTTGCATTTCTTCCATAAGGCGCGCCAGTGCTCCGTCCCTCTTCCATTTTTCTCGTCTAACCACTTAAAGAAGAAACGATACAAGATAAAGGTTTCTGGCATTTCGAGCAGCTCATAATATTCTTCCTCAGTATGGCCAAATGCTTCACCGAAAAACTCTACACCTTTTCCGACTTTGCCTTTGGTGCTATTTAGAATGGCTTGGATTGCTCGGATATACTTTCGATTCCAATGCTCACCAATATAGTCCCTGTCGTGACTGTTTTCTCCATGCAACGGGTGATACTTCATGGGGAATGAATATATGTTCACCCCTAACTCCTCGCAAAGTTCAACGTTAATCTTTAGCCTTCGGTAAAGGTCAACGGGCTCGTCCTTGAAGTTATAAAGCAGATAGTTGGAAAAATCTTTGATTCCTGCCGCAACGCTCCATCGAACTGCCTTTTCATAAGCAGGTCGTGTTTTTATATCGTCGAAAGCAATTCTTAATGGACGTATGGCGATAGAGGCCAGCAGGCGAGCTTTCTCTGCTGTAAAAAGACGCGCATCTACACCTTGATTGAAGTCCACATATCGCTGTTTCAACCCTTTGTAGAAATGCTTGTCGTAAAATGGCTTAATCTCGTCATAGGCGGCAAGCAGATTCTCTTTCTTAGAAGTTATCAACTTCTTGATATGGTATTTTTCGAGTATCTTATATACTTCAAATGATTCGTCTTTGTTACTTAGCGATTCGTAAAACTCGCTCATTAACGACTGTGTCTTCCGAATATATGCACGGTCGTTCCAGCCATCACGTAGATTTCTTACTGAGATTTCCAGCATATTAGGTTGTGCGAATTTGGCACCACGTTCAAAACCGCAAGTTTTAATCTCATTGATAATATCTTCGAACCGCTCAGATGCAAGAACGTTGTTGTCCATCAATAGGAGGTCTTTTTGGTCGCCATATCTTTCGCGAATACCGTTTATGCGGTCAGTCAGCGAAATATAAGGGGTGTAAACTGGCTCAAGTGTTGGGACGGCACAGAATGGACAATGACGAATGCACCCTCTAGACATATAGCCATAGAAAGCATTCGACATAGGATATTTATAATCTATCTCGTCGAGGATAGAGTAATCCAACGGCAACTCGTCAATAATCTGAGTATCTCCCTTGTCGAACACACCTGGCTTGTTTAGCACACCCACCGAGGGTTTTACCCCCGTAGCTTCGTACAACTTGTCTGGCTGGATGGATGCTAGCACACCGCCTACATTTAGATCTTTAGGCTTTTTGACAAGCTGCTTCGCAAATAATATTGTCTCAACTGTAATGTCCCAATAAAATGTGAATAGTGTTGTAACGCAAACTCGATCCCATTCGGGATGCAACTTCCAAGTACCTTTCCAGTAGTAGTTCTTGTAATCGTCAAGTTTCCCCCGAATCAATAATTCAAAGTTAGAGTCTTCCACGCCAATACTATCCAGAGCCTCATGTTTGCGAGTCTTGATATAGTCAAATACTCTATCTTTTCTAATTCCCCAATCAATTGAGTTGTCAATCAACTCTAATTCAGCAACACATTTATCTGCGATGCGTTCAATCACAAAGGTGGTCAAATCACCTTTGAAGAACACAACATCCCAATTGCCAAGATTCCTATAATAGGTTGATATTTTCATCAATCCTATTGGGGGGAATTTATTGGCATAATTAGGCTCTATGAGCAGAACTTTCTTTCTTGCCTTCGGTCTCATCGTATTATTTGAGGCTATTCACAGCGATTTCCATTAGCTGGACAACACTCTTTTTATTGGAAGAAGGACAGACAATAAGCATTGTGCTGAACACACGCTTCAACAAATCAACTTGCTCGGGGCTATAGTTTTTGCCTTCTAGCGAAGCCAGTATCATATCCACTTGTGATTTCGGTTGAGCGGAAACCTTGGTTTTTTGTGGAGTAACAGTCGGTGTGCTGGGTACAATTGTCGGTTGTTGTGGCGAAGGTGATGAGGTTTGTTTGGTCTCTGGTGCTATTACTGAAGAGGACGAACTATGAGAATTAGTGGGAGAAGTAATGTTAGTTGGTTCGCCAGTTGTTGTTCCAGTTACCATATCAAGAATATCTGGTTCTTGCTTTTGCGGTTTTTGTTGTGGGGCAAGATGCTTCTCTACTTCAACTTTTAGCCCAGTGTTATACTTGTTTTGATAGATGGCTATGATGTCATTTATTTCATTTTTAGCATCAGGAGCAGCAGCCTTATTGAAATCTTCAATATGCTCTTGTAGTTTCTTTTTTAATGGTGCCGCTGCATTGGAAAATTCAGGATTGTTGAGTTTCCCAACAACTTCACTAATTTTATTCAATGCTGTTTTTAGTTTATTAGCCCGATAATAAACTTGGCGTAAGGTGTCTGAGAAATATTTTTTGATTTCTACAATCAGAGCATCGGCTTCTTCTCCAGCAGCCAGCCCTTGTCTCCCGCTATCTGGGACAATGTTATCGTTGGTAATGAATATTTCTCCGTAGAAGTATTTATTGCCTCTACTTTCTTTGAAGCAGGTGTTGAGTATGTTCTTGTCAAGTGAAATATTGTGTTTGCGCAATCTAATACCAGCACAACAATCTTTGTCCTCATTGATTTGCACAGAGAACTCCGTTACAGCATACCATCCCCAACCAAGTGAGCCATATAATGGGTGTTCCGGTAGTTCAAAATAACGGATTCTCTCAATCGGATCGCCAGTACCAACGATTGTCACTCTATATCCTTTTTCGATGTCAGAGTAATCGTTTAAAGAGACCCTAATTCTATCTATCTGTTTATGTTTCTTGACAAATTCAGTTTGAGGGCAGCTATTGATTAGGGAGTTGAACGGAACAGAATAGTCGATTGGGGCATATTCCGTTATGTAGTTCTTAATCTCATCAATATCAAGCAGTATTTCACGAGAATAGATGACATTTTTAAGGCGAACGGTGAACTTATGTTCTTCTGCTTTTGCTGGGGAAGTATGCGTTGTGCAGATTTCGCGCATTGCATCTTCGGCTGAAATGTCAGTTTCCTTTTTCTCAACCATTTTTCTCAACTTCCGTGTATCAAGTGAGACAATGGTGGAAACATCTTCACCCTTATAGGTGGTCTCAAATTCGAGTATTTCACAATATCCACCCCCAGAAAGGCGACCAACGCCAAACTGACCAGCAGTATCAACACCATTTTTTACACTATTGGCAATGTCGGTTAGAATTTTCACTGCTCTGTCACTACGAATGCCTGTACCGTTATCCTCGATACTAATATCGTTTTTAGTGATAATGATTGACACTCGGCCATCTTTCTCTTGAGAAAGAATGCCTAACTTTACTGCCTCGTTGATGGAGTCAAGTGCATTCTGAATATATTCTCGGTAAATGCAGCGAGGATTACTGTATAGCTGCAACATCAGCATCTTTAATAAATCAATGCCGATGACTGGATTATCGATGTTTTGCATACTATTAGCCATTTGGATATTGTTTATAAGCAGGACGTGGGAATCTAATGTTTACGAGAGACCGTAGCGCTGGGTTCGAAATAATGTACTCTCCTGGACTCAGACGGGTCATCATGTTCTGATACACTTTTGGGATATATCGGTAGTCGGACTTTGACACTTCGATAGCATTGGTGCGACCATAAGCTTGGGTAGCACAGTTGCCTTTCACTCTGTCATGGATAGCACTTCTGAATTGTTCAACAGAGAACAAGATGATACCCAATGAACGACCACGTTCGGCAATGTCAAGCAGCTGTTGAAGGATGGGAGAACTCTTTGGAACATCATTTGAAGCGTACTTATTCAATTCATCAACGAATAGAATAACCTTGTCAGGAATATTGTCACGCTCTGCTCCTAATTTCATGTCGTAAATCGCTCTCGCGACACTTCCAAAAACGAAACTTTGAGCATTATCATCAAGGCGGGCGATATCAATAACCATGACCTGCCCGTTGGTAAGGTTGTTGGATATTTCGTCAGTCAGGTCGATTTCTCCATTTTCTTCGTTTAAATTTGAAATGAAGATGTTGCTTTGGATAGCTTTCTTTACACACCTTTTGAACTTACGCCAACTGGTCACCATTATTTCGTTCTTTTTCCCACCATTCGCTTCGGTCTTTGTGCATTCGTCAATTTTTTCAAGTAGAGTGGGCCAACTATCAACGGCATTAAAAGGTTCTTGCCGGTTGATGATATAATTGACGCAGCTTTCAAGTGTCCCACTGGAGTCATCTTCGTTTGCCAATAGAAGGTCTATCTTCTCAATACATTTTTCATACGTAAATTTGTACTTCTTGGCTTTGCCTGCCTTTATCTGCGTTTTGACATCATCGGGGTGAGCATAGCTTTGGACATTAGCTGTAATCTTGTCCTTACTGTATGGATAGTAGTATCTGACGTTTTCAAATGGTTGAGCGGAAAGACCCAAATCAGAGTATATCTTTTGGTCTTTGCCAGACAGCTCGGTGTTGGGTTCGTCTATTGCCATCAAATCTCGGCCTTTGACGTTGAAGAAAACAAACGCCACTGTTTCATTATTCTCTGTACGGAATTTTTCTTGAATTGCTTTCAACAAGAACATTGAGAAAGATGTCTTTGCAGCAAGACCTGAAATACCTGATACATTGATATGTGCTCCGTCAGGTCCCAGTAAGAAATGTGAATTTAGGGCAACTGGTACTTTTATTGAAGCATCGCCTTGATACATCTGCAAGTAACCACACACCAATGGGTTTTGTACGTCTTTTTCGCTTAATCCCAATGCAACCTTGATGTCGTTCTCATCGCAAAGAGAGACACGACGGTCGTTCAACACAGGGGTGTAAATGTTCTGTGTATTGCATGAAACACGGACTTTCACATAGTTCATCCCAAGTCTGTTCATGTTCCCGACATTGTCATCTATGGCACCAAAATCACTTGAGATATAACTTGTGAAGTGACTAGGGGAATCCGTCACATGGTTTATCTCTTCAATTACACCATAGGTGGTTGAGTTGCATTCGTGCTCAACCTTTACGATGTCGAATGGACTTAGTATTTGACGCTTGTCTGTCCAAAAGAAGAACTCGTCAATGGTTGATGGTGAACTTTCTGTTGCGGATACTTTACCGATAATCTTAGTCATATCAAAAGAGATTTAGGATAATGTTCTGATTTATATAATTTGACTTGCAAAAGCTTTCTGTGAGAAATACTGGATAAAGGTGGTTTGCCCATCTGTTGTCTTTACCGTAACAAGTGGGATATGCTTCTCGAATAAGATTGGCACTAATTAAGTCGACAAGTTCAGTGTTGAGAACACCGCCCTTTTCTTCTAAAACCATTTCGCATTTTATGATATCAGAGAAGTTCGTCTCTCTAAAATTACTATTACGAAGCCTCAGATACCACATGGCAAACTCAGATTGACTTCCAGATGCAGGATAGCGATACACCTTAGTCCGTTCATAAGGTTTCAAATTAGCAATGGTTTTTGAAAGGCGATGCCCTTTGAAATCCCTTAATAAATCTGGATTAAACAGTTTCGATACCCCAACAACATGTTTGTAGTTGGAACGAAGCTGATTCCATTCAGTAGTTGACAGATTAGAATAGCTAGCATTGTATTCAATTGAGCCATCTTTGATGAGGAAGTGCTCATTATCAAGACAATTGTCTTTGCACAGTTGAGCAACCATCAACTGTTCCTCATCGGTCATTTCATTTTGTATTTTAGCAGTGCCACTATTCTTATATCCGTTTTTATCGGCGGTAATATCTTTTGAGCCATCAGTGGGATAGAGAAGTATCTTGTCTATCTTAATGCCATGTTCTTGCACAAAGATGTTTTTTCCCAACTCCTCGTTTATCTTCTCGCAATACATGCGGCAGAAGTTAACCTCTTTGTCGTCATCATAATTGAAGTTACGAGGCAAAGATAATAACACCTTGCGAGTAACAGAGTGACATTTGAAAGTGTCTCTATCCTTTCTCACGCAACAACCCACAACAATTTGACCAGCGAGGAAAGGAAAGATGCGGTTTCCGATAGCGATGTCGTCCACTTTGTAAACATGTCGCGACCCATCAAGAAAGTATGAAAACAATGGAGTACTGGCCAACTTCATCATATGAGCATTGATTAAGACAGTCTCTTTTCTAGACATGTCTGACTCTGCAATTTGGGCACTGTTCAGTTGAAGGGCGGGCTTGTCATCGTAATCGAGTGTATCTTGGTCATTTGAATCAAGAATAAGCTTTTTGGTTTTATAGCAAGAATACTTCCCTTCGCCATCTTTCTCTATAAAGTCCAGTATTTTCATTTGTTTCTCTTTTCCGGACTCCCATAGGAGTGTTGGTTGGGCTCCGTCAACCAAAAAACTCGAAAAAAAGACGTGGAGCCAGTTCTGATGCCCGTTCCACGTGTTGAGGCCTTCGCATTGCCCTGTCAGTCGAACCGAGCAACGCTGAAAACCCCACGCCGAATGATTATATGCTGAGATATAAACATTCCATGGGGCGTTCCCGCTGCTTTGTTTTTGACTGACAGTTTGAAGTTGCGAAGTTCCAACACGTCAAAACCAAAGCGTCCAGAAAACGCCTTTTGTCAATAAGTTCTGCTTAAAACCACCGAAGGTGGTTCAAAGCAGGCGCAAAGTTAGGAAAAAAACGAATACGAAGGAAAAAGATGGGAAAATCTGATGCTCATTTAGTAGCATAAGATGAAAATGCTAGAATGAATATAAAAAATACAAAATAATCCTTATTTTTGCAAGACTAATGCTTCTGTCTAGACTGGAGGAGTTTTCTTTTAAAAAAGGTTTTGAATATGTATTTGTCGAACATAAAGCTTTGGAATTTCCGTAAGTTTGGATCTTTGGGTGATATTGACTTGGAGAATCCAAATCTTGGATTATCGTTCACCCCAGGACTAAATGTGTTGATTGGTGAAAACGATTCGGGAAAAACGGCTATCCTCGAAGCCATAAAGTTGGTTCTGAAGACTCATGCTTATGAGCGCCTGTTTTTAGAAACAGAGGACTTCTTTGTCGGTTCGAATGAATTGAGAATAGAACTCATCATAAAAGGCATGTCGGTATCAGAAGCATCTCACTTTACAGAATGGTTGGGGTGGGACAAAGACCATCCTGACCATCCGATACTCCGATTGATATATACAGCAAGGATAATTGATGACCATGTAATTCCAATGGATGTGAGGGCTGGTATGGATGTCTCTGGCTCTCCACTGGATGGTCAAGCAAGGGAGTATTTGAAACTGACATTTCTTAAACCATTGCGAGACGCTGAGAATGAACTGACAGCAAAGAAATATTCGCGATTGTCACAGATTCTAGAAGGTCATGAGTTGTTCAAGAAAGGCGCCGCTGGTAAAGATGCTTTTGAAGGCTATGTGACAGATGCGAATCAAAGTATAAAAGACTGGTTCAAGAATGATGTAAAAGAAGATGGGCAAAAGAGTATTAAAGAACAAATAAAGGGAGTGATAGATGGATTCTTGAGTAGTTTTGTTAGTCCAGATTCGGAATCCACTTTCACCATTTCTGGCTCAAACATAAAGGATATCCTGGAGAAACTATCGCTGCATCTTGATGGTATTACCAATCCAGGCCTTGGTACTATGAATAGGCTTTATATGGCTGCTGAATTACTCCACCTTCAGAAACCAACATGGAATGGCTTGCGTTTGTGTTTGGTTGAGGAGGAAGAAGCTCATCTTCACCCTCAGGCTCAGATGAAAGTACTTGAAGCTATTCAGCAACAGGAAGGAACACAGTTCATTATTACGACTCACAGTCCTAATTTGGCTTCAAAAGTAAAATTGTATGAAGATGAACAGAATCAAGTTGTAATATGCAAAGAAGGTAAAGTGTTTCCGATGGGGCCTTCATTTACTTTGCTTGACAAAAAAGACTATCTTTTCTTAGATCACTTTCTGGATGTTACTAAAGCGAACCTGTTTTTTGCTAAAGGCATTATCCTCGTAGAGGGATGGGCTGAAGAAATCATACTCCCTTCAATTGCAAAGAAATTGAAGAAGAGTTTCACCGCGAAGGAAATTAGTATTGTAAATGTGGGTTCAACAGCCTATATGAGATATGCGAAGATCTTCATGCGGCAGAATCAAGAGCACATGGGATGCCAGGTGTCTATCGTGACAGATCTGGACGTAAGGCCTAATGATGAAAATGGAGAATTTGATGCTGCTGAAGAAGATGCTAAAAGAAGAGAAATCAAGAGTAAGGTAGATGTTACGAATTGTCCTGAAATTGGATGGTTTATTGCAGAACAATGGACATTAGAATGGTGCCTTTTCCGATCTGCTAAATTGGGTAATTTATTCCGTCAGGCAGTTAATAACAGTCATCCAAGGATAGATGGTTTTAAAAAAGTGGCTGATGGCGACCTTTTCAATGAAGAGAACTTCAAAAACGAACTAATCAATAGGCTTCGCAAGTATAAAATAGATGAGGATGGTAAGCATATAAAACAGGATCCTATCGATAAGGTGGAAGTTGCATATAATCTGGCTCAGTTGATAGATAATACAGATATTGATTTAAGTAATATGGACGGAGATACCGCCAAATATTTGGTTGATGCAATTATCCACGTTTGCAGTTAAGAGTTATGACAATCACAGATGAATTGATAGAAAAGGCGGAAAGAATACTCCTACCCTATGGAAGAACCTTTGATGATGAACGTAAAGATTTTATCAAGGGTTTAGATAACCGAGACTTGATGGCAGTGCCTGGAAGTGGTAAAACAACAGCCTTGCAAGCAAAACTCTATTGTATTGCGCAAAATATGCCCTTACCAGATGGTAGAGGAATTCTGGTGCTCTCGCATACCAATACAGCGGTAGATGAACTGAAGAGACTATTGCAGGGCTATTGTCCGCAGTTGTTTGAGTATCCCAACTTCGTTGGAACTATCCAACAGTTTGTAGACAAGTTTCTTGCAATTCCATTTTATGAAGCGTGTACTGGGAAGAATGTTGAATCAATAGATGCGGACAGGTATTACAAGGAATGCGATAAATATGTTAACAGGAGTAGAGGGTTTGCAGCTAACTATGTAAAATATAGGTTTGCAAGTGACAACAAGCATTATAACCAGGTACGTTTTTCATATAATGATGAGGGGCAAAGAATCATTACAATGGGATTGAATGGGAAAGCACCCACCGTAATAGTCCATCAGACATGGAAGAAAGCTCATAAGGAAGAAGAAAATACACGTGCGATTATTTCTTTCCTTGAGAACATGAAAACATATCTGATGCAGAATGGATTTTTGCATTATGATGACTGTTATTTTCTTGCAGAAAGTTACCTCAAGCGAAATCCATCTGTTATTCCAGTATTGAGAAACCGATTTAAATATGTGTTTGTTGACGAGGCACAAGATACCCATAAACACCAACTTGACTTGTTGAATAGGTTGTTTGGTGGTGTTCCCTGTGATTGTTTACAGTTAATTGGAGACCCTAACCAATCCATCTTCAATGTTCATTCAAGGAGTACAACGCTTCAATGGAGAGGTAATAATCCGAGATATATCAATAAATCCATTCGCTTGAGTCCTTCTGTTGCATCAGTGGTGAATAATCTAGTATCGGATAGAGGACATGATGACGCGACAGGTGATAATCATTTCTGTGTTGATGGTTTAAGAACACTACCAGTAGCCATAGCTCCTCAGTTAATTCTATTCGACAATAGGACGATGGGGCAGTTAAAAGGCAAGTTCAAAGACTTGATTCGTGAGTACAATCTGGTTGAGGAAGACAGAACCAGTAATAACGGTTTCCATATAATTGGCTGGGCTGCGAAAAAGAACGATGATCCCAACAAGTTGCATTTGGAGGATATTTTCCAAGAATACAATTATAGTTCGAGTGAAACAGCATTTACAACAGATACGCTAAGTAAGGTTGTGCGAAAGACAGCGCTTCAAGGAAATTTTAAAGCATCCCATAGAACAGTAATTGAAGCCTTCCTTCATGTACTGCATTTGTGCGGAGCAAAAGCGGAAGATGGTAGGGGATATAACAAGACCAAATTGGCTAAAATCTTAATTGTGTTATCTGAATCGAATCAAAATAAGTATCATGAGGACTTGTACAATTGCTCAAAAGAACTTGCAGCAGGAAATTATGAGGAAGCATACAATAAAATAAAAGAGTTTGTGACCACTTGGATTTTTTCATTATTTCGAGTGACTCCCAATGACAATGCTAGAGCATATTTAGAAGATGCATATGTGGTTGGAACCATTGCTCCTGCGCCAGTACTTGAGGCTGATGATGATATCCCAATAACGATAGGAACGGTACATTCAGTAAAAGGAAGAACGCATTGCGCAACAATGTATGTAGAAACTTTCTATGAAGGCAAGTATGAATGTGAACATTTGAATGTAAATAAGCGAGGCGAAGTATTAAATCCATTGTTCGGAGATGGGGTTGTTAATTCTGGCGTGTATGCTCCTCTTGCAAGAAAAATGATGTATGTCGGTTTTTCCAGACCCACCCATCTGCTGTGTTATGCATCTGAAAAAAGTAGATGGAATGATGAAAAATTGAACAAAATGAGAAGCCAAGGTTGGAATGTAATAGACCTTACAGTGGAATAGAAAGAATAATTGGAGTTTTGGAAATTACACTTTGACCAATAGAGCAAAGCAAATACAATATCCAAAGACAAATAATATAAAGTTGCACAAGTATAAGGAGATTCCTTCGGGGTCTCCTTTTTTTTGTGCCCTCATGAACGGGCTGGATAATCTTTATTGGGGAAGTAAAGACCTCTTGTACTTGTATCCTTTAGTTAGAACCATACGCCTCATCAAGCACCTTCTCCAAGTATGGCTTGTATTCAGTCGGTGTGCGCTTGCTGCAATACATGGCGTAGACCAGATTAAGGTACTCTTCTCTGTCCAAATGGCATTTGACTTCCAAATCATCAAACTGTTGCTGCAAACTCCAGTCATCGCCGCGTAGAAAGCCATAGTCGAACTGCATGACCGTGCGGAATGGAAAGCGACCGCCCGCTGGAATGTCGCCAATCTCTACATTGGGTTCAAACACATACGACACCACTTTGCCGTCTGCGTCACGATTGATGCCGTGTTTTATCTGATCGTCGGGGACACCTGCGCGTCTTTGGCTGGTCGTGAAATGAATGACAACCTGCACATCTTCGTCCCTAAATATGCTGATGGCATATTTGTATTTGGGATTGTTTATGTTTTTGGCAAATCCGTATGTGACAGTGCCGGGTTCAAACATGGAGTGCCGAATTAAGAGAAGCCTGCATCATAATGCTATCCAGTGCTTCAGCATAAATTTCCTTTCCTTCGGCATCGTTCAAGTCGTTAAGACAAATCGGGTGTTCTGAGCGGCCAGTCTCATCGAAAGTGATATGATGTTGCGACACTGTTTGCGACCACAACGAGTCTTCGCTGTGCGTCTCGTCAGTCAAGTCATCGGCTGACTTGTCCTTACAATAGGCAATCACGCTATTGATGATGTCCATTTCGTATTCGCTAAAGCCCTTCAAATCTTGGTCGATAGCGTAGGGATTCGTCTTGTTGGCAGACACATGCCATTTGCCATCATCTTCTTTGGCACATGTCACAAAGTTTGCAAAAGCACCATCCTTGACTTCGTAAACACTAGGAGCCACAGGACCTTTCTTCCATGCATAATAGTCAAGCCATGTTAGCGGAATGGCTCGCATCTGCACGGATTTCTCGTCCATGAGGTATATTACTTTCAGTAATTTGCGCAAATGAATATGCGGCATTTGGCTGCATATATATTCGAGCAATGCACCTATCTTATTTGCATTTACCTGTAATCCCAAATTCGAAATCATGGATGGTTTTATTATTGTCATGCTGCAAAATTACTGCTTTTTTTTTTGAAACATTTCAGTTGATTTACAAAAATATGCGAGAAAAACAGCGTTTGGCATCTAAACAGGGGTTAAGGTTCATATCCAACTCATTGGCAAAATATCATAAACGATAATGTATTTTTCATATTCAAAATCCATTTCGAAAGCCATCGGACTCAAGCCCTCAAGAACCCGCGACTACCTTAAACAACTTGTGGATGAAGGCATCCTTGAGGTGGAGGGGGAGTATAAAAAATTACCAGTATATGTGTGATTCGATGATTTACGGTGAGAAGCCGACCTTTGCGGAGCTGATGGAGAGCATGGCGGAGCTGGAGCGGAGGTTTAGGGAGAGAGAATGACGGTAAAGTATATCAGCGAAAGGGCAATTGATATCAATAACGATATGAAATAATCGGGCGAAACCCATTAGGATTCCGCCCGATTCTGTTTTGTGTAAATAACGTTTAAAACGTCTCCGGCACCTTATCGGCCCCTTCGTCAGCCTCAAAATAAGGCCTTTTCTCGAAGTTGAACATATTGGCGATGATGTTGCCCGGGAACTTGCGGAGGCTTTGGTTGTAGGCCTTGGCTGCTTCGTTGAAGCGTTGGCGTTCAGTGAGGATACGGTTCTCGCACCCTGCCAATTGCGCCTGCAAGGTGAGGTAGTTCTCACTAGCCTTGAGGTCGGGGTAGTTCTCGATGGAGACGATGAGGCGGTTCAGCGACTCTCCCAACTCGTCTTGGGCGGTTTGGAAGTTCTGCAGGTCGCTTTCGGTGTAACTCTCCATGTTAACGCTGGTGGCAGAAGCTTTCTTGGCGCGAGCTTCCGTCACGGCGATGAGCGTGCCTTGCTCGTATTCTTGGTAGTTTTTCACCAAGGCGACGAGGTTGGGCACCAGGTCGGCACGACGCTGGTA
>Ga0247608_10003682_pt1 | contig 17683 bp, 15 predicted proteins | sample 176DNAGHGlowgp2_FD_193490 | JGI IMG/M metagenome (GOLD analysis project Ga0247608, IMG submission 193490) | Sheep rumen microbial communities from Palmerston North, Manawatu-Wanganui, New Zealand - 1766 DNA GHGlow gp2 | ecosystem: Host-associated > Mammals > Digestive system > Stomach > Rumen ... | reverse complement strand
ATATGTGGTGAATATCACGACAGTCATCTGATCGTTGAGTGCCGTACGGTAAAGTGTTACATGACGCTCGCCTCCGGAGAAGAAAAACTCCTGAAGTGAATCATCGTATGAATCATAATCATTTATGGACAGTATACTGAGACCATACTTATCCGCCGGCAGCCTCATGATATGCTCGTCCAGTTTCCTGATCACCTTGGGATCGTAATATACCTGTCTCTTTCCGTCCACACTGAGGGACACTCCACCCAGTTCATTTACGCCACGGGTCCTGGTAAAGATAAGTCCGGTGGATTGAGCGGCCACGCCATAGTTGATGGCAGCCAGTATCCTGTCTATTATCACTCTCTCATCCTTTTGTGTCTCAAAAGCGGAAAGAATATCAAGCAGCGCATCTTCTGCCTTTTCATTTGAGATATCACGCAAGGCTCCCACTATGGCTCTGGGGGTGCCGTCGGAAGTGGTAAGGATCTTACCGTCCATGCGAAACCATCTGAAGCCCTGACTCATGCCGCCCACTCCCCGAAGCCGCATATCATAAGATCTGATATCCCTGTCATTGATCATACGGTCCAATTCGCCGGCGTCATCAGGAAAAATATATGCTCCGGAAGTAACGCTCTTTTTGAAGGAGGTGATCTCTATGCGGGACATTTCCTTCGAGCCCTCTCCCGTCTTCATGTCATAGATCATAAGTATATCATTTTCCAGATCATACTGGAAAAGCATGGCCATCATCTGCACAAGAGCCGTCCTGTACCAGGAGAGTTCGTCATCGCTGTGAAAGCCCTCTGTCATATCCTCGGCATTGATTATGCCTATCCTGGCATTATCATCCGATGCCGTCACCTTATCCGGATCCGAAAGGAATATCTCAATCTCTTTTTTGGGCATGGGCTTGGCGTACAGATAACCCTGAGCCCTTATACAGCCTATGGATTTAAGGAAGGCGGCCTGAGTCTCGGTTTCCACTCCCTCCGCTATCACTATCAGATCCAGCCTCATGGCCATCTCCACTACAGACTTAAGGATGTAGTTAGCCTTTACGTTATGATCCATGTTGTAGAGGAACTTAAGATCCAGCTTCAGCACATCCACCGGCACATCCTTAAGAGTATTAAGCGAAGAATAACCGGAGCCGAAATCGTCCATCAGGATCACGAAGCCGCTGGATTTAAGATCCATGATCATCCTGATCATCTGTTCCGGATCGTCAGTCACCGCCGATTCGGTGATCTCCAGCTGGATATACTCTTGAGGGATATTATATTTTTCCACCAGACTTATGAGAAAGGCAGTCAGATCCTTATTGTACAGTTCTGCCCTGGATACATTTATGGACACGGGGCACACGGTATATCCCTCGTCAATCCACTCCCTCAGATCACGGCATACGCACTCCCATACATACTGGTCAAGCGCAGAGATAAAACCGTTTTTCTCGAATACGGGAACAAATACTCCCGGAGAGATAATGCCCTTTTCGGGATGTATCCATCGAACAAGAGCCTCGGAGCCGATGAGCTTGCCGCTCTCCATATTAAACTTGGGCTGATAATACACGGTAAACTGGTGGGTCTCCAGCGCACTCTTCATCTCATTTAAGATTTCCTGCTCCTGAAGTATCCGCCTTCTTATCTTTTCGTCATAGACGGCATAGCTCTTCTCATAACTGCCTTTGATCTCCAGTATGGCCAGATTCGCCCTGTCGCACATGATGCTAACCTGAATATTGGGATCGTGGACATGATAGAAGCCACAGCGGGTGATGATATTTACGGAAAGCGGATAATCAAAGAACCAGTCATCCAGAACTCCCGTGATCTTGTCATATATATCCGGCTCATTGGGGAGACATATGGCAAAATTGTCTGCGGTAAGTCTCGCGATGGTCCCGTAATCTCCCACAAAATCACGCAGGTGATTGGACATATACACCAGGAGCTTATCTCCCTCATAGGTGCCGAACAGATCGTTTACAAGCTTGAATTTATCTATGTTGATGCAACAGATAACAAACTCCTCTTCAGGATTACCCTGAATAAGAGCTGCCGTAGAACTGTAGAAACCTCTTCTGTTATTTATTCCGGTAAGGGCATCCTTCTGCAGAATGTCCTGATATTTCTCATGTACGCCGTAGGACACGTGTCCCTTAGAGTCACGGCCGGCATCGCCATTAAGCATTTTCATCATTCCCCCCGCCGGACACCTGTCCGACAACAAACCATGTATGGATATAAAGCCACACATATATGTTCATTTTAACAAAAAACAAGCCTTTCGTCTACTAAAAGATGTAAAAAATCAACGAATCCGTCACTGGTTCATCTTCAGCAGCTTGGCAGCCTGATCTGCGGATATGCACGCATCCAGGATCTCCTGTATATCACCGTCCATAACCTTGTCCAGCTTGTACATGGTGAGATTGATCCTGTGGTCCGTGACACGTCCCTGGGGGAAATTATAGGTTCTGATCTTTTCGGATCTGTCACCTGTTCCGATCTGGCTCTTTCGAAGCTGAGCCTCATCGTCATGTCTCTTTTGCTGCTCCAGATCATAAAGCTTTGCCTTCAACAGATTAAAGGCCTTTTCCTTATTCTGGATCTGGGATTTTTCAGTCTGGGAATAGATGACTATCCCCGTGGGATAATGAGTCAGTCTCACGGCTGAATCGGTGGTATTGACGCACTGACCGCCATTTCCGGAAGCTCTCATCACATCTATCCTTATATCCTTATCCTCGATCTTTATATCGATATCATCATCCACCTGAGGCATCACTGCCACGGAAATGGTGGAGGTATGTATCCTGCCGCCGGACTCGGTCTCGGGGACTCTCTGTACCCTGTGGACGCCGCTCTCATATTTCATGACGGAATAGGCTCCCTGGCCCTTGATCATGAACTGTACTTCCTTCATGCCACCGATGCCTATCTCGTCCACATTCAAAAGCTCCGTCCGCCAGTTACGCCCCTCGGCGTAATGTACATACATACGGTATATCTCGGCGGCAAAAAGAGCGGATTCGTCTCCGCCGGCCCCTGCCCTTATCTCCACTATGACGTCCTTATCATCATTAGGGTCCTTGGGAAGGAGCAGTACCTTAAGCTTCTGAGTCAGTTCCTCATTGCGCTTCTTTGCATCGGAGAGTTCTTCCTTGAGCATCTCCCTCATCTCCTCATCGTTTTCCGAATCCAGAAGTGAAAGGGAGTCCTCTATATCCTGCTGACTCATTTTATATGCCTTATAGGCCTCCACTATGGGCTTTAATTCATTTTCTTCCTTGCTGAGCATCCTGAAACGGTTGGGGTCCGATGCGGTGTCCGGCATTCCCAGAAGATTCAGTACTTCTTCATATCTGTGCAGCAGATCTTCCAGCTTATCAAACATTTTATCTTTCCTTTCGTGCATACACTACACGGTCAAGTCCTGCCAGGTCTTTTATGATCCTGATATCGTCAAAATAATTCTCCTCCAGGATATCCATGACATCCTGAGCCTGGTCAAAGCCGATCTCCATGATCAGCTTGCCTTCATTTTCAAGATGGGTATCACAGCCGTCAATAATGCGTCTGTAGATATCGAGGCCGTCCTCCCCGCCGTCAAGAGCCAGAATGGGATCGTGATCCCTGACCTCCGGCATCAGCTGCTCGATATCGGAGCTTTTTATATATGGCGGATTGGCCAGTATGACATCATACACTCCCGTTATATTTTCATAGACATCGCTCTTTATGAAGGATGCCTTTCCGTTGATCCTGACGGAGAGCCTCTCATAATTCTCCTTCGCCACCTTAAGTGCAGCCTCGGATATATCGCTTCCCACTCCGATGATATTATTCTTAAAACACATGAGGGACAAAAGGACACAGCCGCTGCCCGTACACAGATCCAGCACCCTGTCGGAGTCCGAAACGGCGATCAGCGCTTCCTCCACCAGGATCTCCGTATCCTGCCGGGGGATGAGCACATCCCTGTTCACGATGAAATCCAGGCCCATAAACTCCTGATGCCCGGTGAGATGCTGCAAAGGAACCCTCTGCGCCCTGAGTCTGATGAGATTCTCATATTCGCGCTCCTCATCCTCGGTGAGCCGTCTTTCGCTGTTGACATACAGATCGTTGTGACAGGTATTGCACACATGTTCCAGCAAAAGCCTGGCGTTTAACGCCTCCTCAGGCACGTCGGCGACTTCCAGTCTGATCTTTCCCCATTCATAGGCTTTACGGTAATTCACCATTTTCCCCCTTCAATTCCTGCAAGTAAGCACGCCAGTCAAAAACTTCCTCCACGGCGCGTATGGCTACCTCGGCCATTTTTTCATCAGGTTCCCTGGTGGTCAGCTTCTGCACGCAAAGACCCGGCATGGACAGGATCTTAACTATGGGATTACTGCTGCTGCCCGCCCATCTGATGATCTCATAGGATATACCCGCTATCACGGGAATGAGCACCAGGCGAATGGCAAATCTCATGAGTCTGGAATCCGTCCGGATGAACATAAACAGGATTATGCTGACTATGAGGACAAAGACCATGAAACTGGTGCCGCACCGGGGATGGAGCCTGTCAGACTTCATCACATTCTCCACGTTAAGCTCCATGCCGTTTTCCACACAGTTGATGCACTTATGCTCGGCGCCGTGATACATATACACCCTCTTAATATCATCCATGAGGGAGATCGCAGCCACATAAGCCACAAAGATTATAAGCTTAAGCAAAGCTTCAAAGATCAGGATAAGTGTATTGGATTTTACCACATTTCGAAGAAGCTCCGACAAAAAATAAGGCAGGAACATGAAAAGTCCCAGAGAGAGGACCAGTGAAAAGCATACTGTAAGTCCCATCATGAGAGGAGATATCCCCTTTTCCTTATCCTCCTTTTTTGAGGTGTCATCAGCACCCTTTTCAGCACCTTTTCCAGTGCCTTCCTCCTCGTCCTCTTCAAAAAATTCCGCAGACCAGCCCAAAGTCTTCATTCCAAGGACCAGGGAATTGATCATGACAAAGGTGCCTCTGATAAACGGAAGGGAAGTTATCTTTTCGGGAATGGGAGGCTCGTAGGTGCCTGTCATGACTTCGATCTCACCGTCACTCTTTCTCACAGCCACGGAATACTTTTCCTTATTGCGCATCATGATGCCTTCCATGACCGCCTGTCCGCCTATCCCGCTGTATCTCTTTTTTGACATATTTTAATTCCTTAAACATAGAAAGCCGTTGCCTTTATAAAAGGCAACGGCATCCGTTAAACTGCAAAGTAAAAACTAGTTCTGTGTCACACCATACTTCTTATTGAACTTATCGATTCGTCCGGCTACTCTTGCAGCCTTCTGCTGTCCCGTGTAGAAGGGATGGCACTTTGAACAGATTTCCACGTGGATATCTTCCTTGGTGGAACCGGTGATAAAAGTGTTACCGCAGTTACAGGTAACCTTTGCCTGATAATAGTTAGGATGTATTCCTTCTTTCATTACATAACCTCCTTACTGCAATCCTGCATACAACTTGCGGTTTCCCTCGCTGCTGCTCAAAAGGATTGAACTACAAACAACCATGATATATTAGCATACATATACTTAATTATGCAAGCATTTTTTAAAATATGGGGGATTTATTTATCCTGTCCACAAATTCCCTGTTATCGCGGGTCTTCACGAACATATTGAGTATCTGCTCCACCGCGTCGTCAGGCTTTAGTCCGTTAAGCCCCTTTCTCAGAGCATTTACCGCATCCAGTTCCTCAGGCGTGAGCAGCAGATCCTCCCTTCTGGTACCGGACTTGGGAATGTCGATGGCGGGGAACACCCTCTTTTCCTGAAGCTTACGGTTAAGGATCATCTCCATGTTACCGGTGCCCTTAAACTCCTCGTAGACCACATCGTCCATCTTTGATCCGGTCTCCACCAGAGCCGTGGCAAGGATGGTCAGAGAGCCGCCCTCCCTCATGTTTCTGGCGGCGCCGAAAAATCTCTTGGGCATGTGCAGTGCCGCGGGATCCAAACCTCCGGAAAGAGTACGTCCCGACGGGGGCACCGTAAGATTATAAGCCCTGGCCAGACGTGTGATGGAGTCCAGAAGTATCATGACGTCACGGCCATGCTCCACCAGACGCTTCGCCCTTTCGATCACCATCTCGGACACTCTCTTATGATGCTCAGGCAGTTCGTCAAAGGTGGAATATATGACCTCCACATGTCTGCCTTCCACATTTTCCTTTATATCCGTCACTTCCTCGGGTCTTTCATCGATCAGAAGGATGATGAGATACATATCGGGATAATTATGGGTTATGGACTTTGCCACATTCTTTAAAAGAGTGGTCTTTCCGGCCTTGGGGGGAGATACTATCATGCCTCTCTGCCCCTTTCCCACGGGGCTCATTAGATCCATGATCCTCATGGCCACGCTGGACTGGCCCATCTCAAGTCTCAGTCTCTCCTTGGGAAAGACAGGGGTGAGATCCTCAAAATTGGGACGACGCTGTGCCTCGGTTGGATGAAGCCCGTTTATGGATTTCACATACAAAAGGGCGGAGAATTTCTCTCCCTGTGTCTTCACCCTGGTATTACCCACCACTATATCGCCGGTCTTAAGATTAAACCTGCGTATCTGACTGGGGGCGACATACACATCCGCCTCTCCCGGAAGATAATTATCCGAACGTATGAATCCGTAACCGTCAGGCAGCACTTCCAATATTCCGTTTGCTATGATACCCGAATCCAGCGCCTCCTTATCGGCAGGTACACTGTCTTCCTTGTTATCCTTTTCGGGAGCGGCCTCGACAACAGGTGCTGCCGGCTTTTTTTCCGTACTCCCGATCTTTGAAAAATCGCCTTCGACTCTGTTCTCCTCCTCATCCTTTTCACACATAAGGTTGATGATGTCAGCCTTTTTCATGGTAGAGATACCCTTAAGGCCTCTGGCCTTGGCGATCTCCTTCAGGTCCATGAGCGAAAGCGACTCGTACTTTTCTCTCATATAAGCCTCCTAATGTAAACCCACATAAACGTGAATTACCGTCTCCAGACAATTTGCATTGGGAAAAAGCCCCGGAACCGGGACGAATTAATTATATATATTAATTTCAAAAAAGACAAGTACTTTTTATCAGTCGACAGGATCGATAGATGAGATCGATCAATGGGATCGGTCGGTGTGACCGATCAGTTGATATGATCGATCACGGCCTTTGATACCACGCCCACCAGTCTCTCATCAAAAATATCGGGGAGTACCTTATCCTCACTGAGTTCCTCATCCGTAATGAGGGAGGCAATAGCCTTGGCTGCTGCCAGCTTCATCTCCTGGGTGATCTGTCCGGCCCTGCCCTCCAGAGCGCCCTTGAAGATTCCGGGGAATGCCACCACATTATTCACCTGGTTGGGGAAGTCGGAACGGCCTGTTCCCACTACCCTTGCGCCGGCTTTCTTTGCCACATCGGGATAGATCTCGGGATCCGGATTGGACATTGCGAACACAATGGGATCCGGTCTCATGGACTTTATCATATCTTCACTTACCACATTGGGAACGGATACGCCGATAAAGATATCGGATTCCTTCATGGCGTCTGCGAGAGTTCCCTGTATCCTGTCACGGTTTGTGACCGAAGCTATCTCCTTCTTTATCCAGTTGAGCTTTTCCCTGCCCTCATATACCACGCCGGTGCTGTCGCACAGAATGATATCCACGAAACCGTAATCCATGAGAAGCTTTGTAATGGCTATGCCCGCTGCGCCTGCACCGTTTACCACTACCCTGCACTCTTCCTTCTTTTTACCGGTCAGCCTGAGGGCGTTTATCACGCCGGCCAGCACTACTATAGCCGTGCCATGCTGGTCATCATGGAATACCGGAATGTTCAGTTCTTTTTTAAGCGCCTCCTCTATCTCGAAGCACCTGGGAGCGGATATATCCTCGAGGTTTATACCGCCGAAAGAAGGCGCCAGATATTTCACTGCCTTGATTATCTCCTGAGGATCCTGGGTGTCCAGACAGATGGGCACCGCATTCACGCCGCCGAACTCCTTGAACAGAGCGCACTTTCCTTCCATTACGGGCATGGCTGCAAGAGGTCCTATATTCCCCAGTCCCAGAACCGCCGAGCCATCTGATACCACTGCGACGGTATTGGCCTTCATGGTATATTCATAAGCCTTATCAGGCTCCTTTGCTATCACGCGGCAGGGCTCTGCCACTCCGGGTGTGTATGCTATGGAAAGCTCCTCTCTTGTCTTTATAGGGGACTTTGAATTGATGCTGAGTTTTCCGTTCCATTCCTTATGTGCTTCAAGTGCTCTCTGATTGATATCCATTTTTTACCTCCATGTCATCCTGAGCTTTGTCCTAAGGGGCGCTAAACGTCCGGTGGACTATCAAAACTTCATTTATTTAAGCCCGGTCAATATACAAAAACCGCAGCGCACCATGTCAGTCCTGCGCCGAAGCCAGCCATTACGGTCTGCATCCCTCTTTGCACGGTACCGTTCCTTATCTGGGTATCCAAAAGGATAGGCACACAGGCCGCCGACATGTTTCCAAATTCCGACATGATGAGCGGGAATTTCTCCATGGGACTTTTAAGCCGCTTAGCCACAGCCTCTATTATCCGAAGGTTTGCCTGGTGCAAAAGGAATACATCCACATCCTGGGCCGTCACGCCTGCCTTTTCCATGGCGTCCTCTATGGCGCGGGGCACAGTCTTTACCGCGAACTTAAATACCTCCTGACCGTCCATATGGGTATGGTCAAGGGATGATTCATTCTTTAAAAAGGGATTGTTTATGGGTCTGTTGTTACAATAAAGCGCATCTCCCTTTGTGCCGTCGGAGCCGCTTGAAAAGGTCACCACGGCGTCCTTGTCATAATCCACAATACATGCGCCGGCCCCGTCTCCGAAGAGCACACAGGTACCGCGGTCTGTCCAGTCCGTCATCTTGGAAAGGATCTCTGCCCCTACCAGAAGAGCCCTTTTGGCACCGCCGGTGGCAAAATATCCGTTTGCGATCTGAAGCGCAAACAGAAAGCCGCTGCAGGCAGCATTTATATCAAAAGCTATGGCATTGACCGCGCCTATATTGGCCTGAAGTTCACAGGCGGCGCTGGGATATATCCTGTCGGGAGACAGCGTCCCCACTATGATGAGGTCTATGGAATCGGCTGTAACGTGCGCCATCTCCATAGCCTTTTCGGAAGCCTCCTTTGCCAGATCGTTAAGAGTCTCTCCCGTGGATATATATCTGTTTTTTATGCCTGTTCTCTGACTGATCCACTCGTCAGAAGTGTCCACAAATTTTGCAATATCATCATTTGAAACCGCGTTCGCAGGCACTGCTCTGCCGGTTCCCATTATCCTGAATCCCATTATCAACCTCTCTAATATACATCCAACGTAAAACCGTCAAAAGCCTCTGAACCTGTCATATCTTTGTTCTGCTATGTCAACACCCTTTTTGTTGTCAAAAGCCTGAACAAAATCAATGAGTCCGTCTCTGATGTACATGGATATGGCCATGGCAGTCTGTGTATCAGCTCCGCCGTATTCAGGTATTATCTCCTCTATGATGCCCAGCTTCTTAAGCTCCTGGGCAGTTATCTTCATCACATCAGACGCTTCCTGTGCCCTGGTGGAATCCTTCCAGAGTATGGAGGCAAAGCCCTCGGGAGAAAGCACGGAATATGTGGCATTCTCAAGCATCCATACTTCGTTGGCAACACCCAGGGCCAAAGCTCCGCCGGAGCCGCCTTCACCAAAGAATATCGAAAGAACAGGCACCTTGAGGGCAGACATCTCATAGAGGTTACGGGCAATGGCTTCGCCCTGTCCTCTCTCCTCCGCCTCTTTTCCGGGATATGCCCCCGAAGTATTTACAAAACATATGATGGGCTTATTTAATTTCTCCGCCAGCTTCATGACACGCAAGGCTTTGCGGTAACCCTCGGGGCCTGCCATACCGAAATTGTGTACCTGGCATTCCTTTATGTCATTACCCTTTTCTATGCCCACGGCAAAAACGGTCTGTCCCGCCAGGGTACCCACTCCGGCCACAACAGCCTTATCATCCTTGCACTGTCTGTCTCCGTGAAGCTCATAGAAATCTCCCAGGATATTATTTATAAGGGTGGTACAGGTGGGTCTGTCAATGCTTCTGGCTTCCCTCACCTTATCCCAGGCACTCTTGGGCATCCCGGTAGCCATCCTCTCCTTAAGTATCTCGGAGGGAAGATATTTATCCGGAATATGATCAAAGCCTGTCCTGAACACACTGCGGTCACGATCAAGAGTATCATTTTTACAGGTCTTCAAAAGGAAAGCCAGTGTGCTCTTAAGCTTATGTCTGGTGACAATGGCATCCACAAAACCGTGCTCCAGCTGGAATTCCGAACGCTGGAAGCCTGCCGGAAGCTTCTCACCTATGGTCTGCTCTATGACCCTGGGGCCTGCAAAGCCTATAAGTGCTCCGGGCTCAGCCAGTATCACATCTCCCAGCATGGCGAAACTGGCAGTCACGCCTCCGGTGGTGGGATCCGTCAGAACCGATATATAAAAGAGTCCCGCATCGGAATGAGCCTTAAGGGCTGCGGAGGTCTTGGCCATCTGCATCAGGGAAACGATTCCCTCCTGCATTCTGGCGCCGCCGGAACAGCAGAATAAAATGACGGGGAGCTTAAGCTGTGTGGCCTTTTCCACGGCCCGGGTGATCCTTTCTCCATAGACTGAGCCCATGCTTCCCATAAGGAATCTGGAATCACACACTCCGATCACACAGTCGTTCCCACCTATTTTGGCACGTCCCACAGTGACACCCTCGCTGAGTCCCGTCTTTTCCCTGACGGATTCCAGCTTATCATGATATCCGGGAAAGCTCAAAGGATCGGTCTCATCGATCTCGGTGCACCACTCTTCAAAAGAGCCTTCATCAATGACCATCCTGAACCTGTTTTTTGTACGGACTCTGAAATAGCCGTTACACTTGGGGCATACATACAGATTGGCCTTGGCTTCCCTTCTGCTGACCATGCCTTTACAGGAAGGACATTCGATGAGATCATCTGCCACATCCGCTTCAGCATTGTGCCTTTTATTTATGGCGTCCATTCCGCGTCCGGCCAGATTCTTTATCTTATTTATGCCGTCATTTATCTTTTCCTTATTTATTTTTTCATTTATCTTATTTTTTTTATCATTTATAAAATCCATGACCAAACCTCTGTTCCATACACAACCTGACTTAAGCTATTGCGCAGGTTATCTCACATACAGCAGCCACTTCCCCGTCTACCGTGGCCTTGCCCCTGCATAAGCTGATAGGGCCTTTCTCCTTGATCAGTTCCAGTTCCAGCATAAGTACATCACCGGGAACAACCTTACGCTTAAACTTGGCGGAATTAATGGCGGCAAAATACGCAGTCTTACCCTTATTCTCTTCTTTCCGGAGCACACATACCGCCCCTACCTGGGCCATAGCCTCTATTATGAGGACCCCGGGCATCACCGGATTACCGGGGAAATGGCCTGCAAAAAAGGGTTCGTTCATGGACACACACTTCTTACCCACTGCTCTTATCCCGGGTTCTATCTCCTCTATGGTATCTATAAGCAGAAACGGATTCCTGTGAGGGATTATCTCCATTATCTGCGCTGCATCAAGTACTGACATTTCTTACTCCTCAAATCTGCTGACGATCAACGTCGCGTTATGGCCTCCGAATCCCAATGAATTGGAAAGAGCGTTCTTTACGCTCACTTCGCAGGGTTCCTTACAGTAATTCAGATCCATCTCCTCATCCATTTCCTGCCATCCCAGAGTCCTGTGGATATAGCCTTCCTGTATCTCCTTTACGCAGGCGATAAGCTCAATGGCTCCGGCTGCTCCCAGAAGATGTCCTGTCATGGACTTGGTGGAATTGATGTATATATCCTTTGCGTGATCGCCAAAAAGTGCCTTAATGGCTCTGGTCTCGAAAAGATCGTTATGATGGGTACTGGTTCCGTGGGCATTTATATAGTCTATGTCATCGGGTGTGAGTCCTGCATCCTTAATGGCCTTTTCCATGGCCTTTGCGGCGCCGCTTCCATCCTCCAAAGGAGAAGTGATGTGATAAGCGTCGGAGCTGCATCCGTAGCCTTTTATCTCCGCATAGATCTTTGCACCTCTCTTTTTGGCGTGCTCCAGTTCCTCCAGCACAAGTACGCCGGAGCCTTCGCCCATGACGAAGCCGCTTCTTCTCTTATCGAAGGGAAGACAGCAGGTATCCGGATCCTCGGATGAAGACAGTGCGGTCAGGGCGCAGAAACCGCCGATGGCGATGGGCGTAACCCCGGCCTCGGTTCCTCCTGCCACCATTACGTCAGCCTCACCGTACTGTATGGAACGAAAAGCCTCGCCGATGGAATTGGTTCCTGTGGCACAGGCCGTGACCACATTGATGCTCTTGCCCTTAAGGCCGTAGGTAATGGCCACATTTCCCGCAGCCATATTAGATATCATCTGGGGAATGGTAAGGGGTGCCATCTTGCCGGGGCCCTTTTCATTGAGCTTGAGAACTTCTCTTTCGGTCACCTGAAGTGAACCCACGCCGCTTCCTATGGCGGTGCCCACCTCAAAGGGATCTTCCTTTGTCATATCCAGTCCCGCGTCGGCGATAGCCTCGCCGGCAGCCGCCACAGCATACTGACAGAATTCCTCCATCCTTCTGGCAGACTTCGCATCCATATACTCTTTAGCATCAAATCCCTTAACCTCTGCGGCTATGGTCGCCTTAAAACCTGTGGGATCAAATTTGCTTATCCTGGCAAAGCCGTGCTTTCCGGCCTTTAATCCGGCCCAAAACTCATCCACGCTGTTGCCTATGGGGGTTATGGCTCCCAATCCGGTGATCACAACTCTTCTGGACATCTTATACCTCCGCTGATTCAAAAATAATTACATACCGCCGGATACTTCCACGATCTGTCCGGTAATATACGACGCCTCCTTTGAGGCCAGAAAAGCTACCACTGCAGCTACTTCTTCAGGCTTACCCGCTCTCTTCATAGCCACTGCAGAAACGACTGCCTCCTTTGCTCCCTCCGGCATGGCGTCCGTCATATCAGTCGCGATAAATCCGGGTGCTACGGCGTTGCAGGTAATATTTCTGGAGGCCAGTTCCTTGGCCACTGCCTTTGTGAAACCTGCCACACCCGCCTTTGACGCCGAATAATTGGCCTGTCCGGCGTTTCCGTATATCCCGGAAACGGAAGCAAGGTTCACGATCCTGCCGTATTTCTGCTTTAACATAATCTTTGAAAGGGGCTGGGTCATGTTGAACACGCCCTTCAAATTCGTGCCTATCACACTGTCAAAATCTTCCTCGGACATCTTTAATATAAGTCCGTCCCGCGTGATGCCCGCATTGTTTACCAGCACATCAACCCTGCCGAATTCTTTGATGACCTCACCGATCATGGCCTCACACTGTGCCTTGTCGGAGACATTACACTGCATGGCCACTGCCTTTGAGCCCAGAGCTTCTATCTGTGCCACCACTGCTTCGGCCTTTTCCTTTGAGCCAGAATAATTTACGATGACAGCCTGAGCATTATGCTTTGCAAATTCAAGAGCTATAGCCGCACCTATTCCGCGGGAAGCCCCCGTCACCAGACATACCTGAGAACTAAAATCCATTTCTTTACTCCATTCCTTATTCCGCTTTATACTTTACCGATAAAAGATCAAAGTTCCTTAAGCTTCTCCAGATCTTCAAACTTATCCACGTTTATCACTCTGGCTTCCTTATTCATCCTCTTCATAAAGCCTGCCAGTGTCTTGCCCGGACCGATCTCCACGAAGGTATCAAAGCCGTCCGCAAAAAATCTTTCCATACTCTGCTGCCAGCGCACGGAAGAACATACCTGATCTGCAAGAAGGCCCTTAACCAAAGATATATCATTTACATAGTCCGCGGTCACATTCGTGATATAAGGCACCTTAGCCTCATTTAAGTTAACCTCTTCAAGAGCCTTGGCAAGCTTGTCCGAAGCAGTCTTTAACAGGGCGGAATGAAAAGGTCCCGAAACCTTAAGGGGGATCACCCTCTTTGCGCCCGCTGCCGACAGGGCTTCTCCTGCCTTTGTGACAGCATCGATGCTTCCCGTGATGACGATCTGTCCGGGGCAGTTATAATTTGCCACGGAGACCACCTTCCCGGTCTCTTCCGCGGTTTCCTTACAAATCTTTTCTATGAGATCGTTCTCGGCACCTATGACCGCAGACATGCCGCCGCCCTCGGGATAGGCTTCCTGCATATATATTCCCCTCTTCCTGATAAGGGAAAAGGCGTCCTCATAGCTTAAGATCCCTGCGGCAAGAAGAGCTCCGTACTCACCGAGTGAAAGGCCGGCGGCCGCATCAGGCCTGTAGCCCGCCTCCTCTATGGTCCTTAAGATGGCCGCTTCATCCGCCAGCATGGCGATCTGAGTATACTCGGTTATGTTAAGATCGTCATTTTCCTCAAAACACAGCCTGCACACATCCACGCCGGAACACTTTGCAGCCATTTCAAATACACTCTTTGCAGTATCACTGTTCTCATAAAAATCCTTTCCCATGCCGACATACTGCGAGCCCTGGCCGGGAAAGATAAATGCTGTTTTACCCATTATATCCTCTTAAAAGACGATCATCTGTTGCCGAGAAGTTTTTCGGCACCGCTCATGATATCGTCGATTATCTCCTTACATGTATTCTGCTGTTTGATCATACCTGCGATCTGACCCGCCATTACGGTACCGGTCTTGATATCGCCGTCTATGACCGCGCGCCTCAAAGAACCGAGAGTCAGCTTCTCCATCTCCTCCAGAGAAGCTCCCTCTTCCTCCAGTTTAAGATACTCTCTGGTGAGCTGGTTTCTGATCTGTCTCACGGGATGGCCGTTCTTACGTCCGGTCACCGCGGAATCTATATCCTTTGACTTGATCAGACGCTCCTTATAGTTTTCATGGACTATGGATTCCTTTGCCACCACAAATCTGGTACCGATCTGCACGCCTTCAGCCCCCAGCATCATAGCTGCGGCAAAACCTCTGCCGTCAGCGATACCGCCTGCGGCGATAACGGGGATGGATACGGCGTCCACCACCTGAGGTACCAAAGCCATGGTAGTGATATCTCCTATATGTCCTCCGGCTTCGGTTCCCTCAGCCACTACGGCGTCAGCTCCGGCTCTTTCCATCATCTTGGCCATGGCCACAGATGCGACTACGGGAATGACCTTAACGCCGGCGTTTTTCCATGCGTCAATAAACTTCCCGGGATTTCCCGCGCCGGTAGTCACCACCTTGATCCCTTCCTCGATGACTATCTTTGCCACTTCTTCGGAATTGGGATTCATCAGCATGATGTTTACGCCAAAGGGCTTATCGGTAAGCTTCTTTGCTTCCCTGATCTGTTCCCTAACTATCTCGGGGGGCGCGGAAGCCGCACCGATAAGGCCGAGACCGCCGGCATTAGCCACGGCCGCAGCCAAATGATATTCAGCCACCCAGGCCATACCACCCTGAATAATGGGGACCTCGGTGCCCAAAAGCTCCGTCACTCTGGTTTTCATAATAAAATCTCCTCAAGAAATTACTTTAAACTTAAAAATGGGGAAAAAAGCATAACGGCACGACTCGAGATCGAATCCTGCCGTTACTGTGATTTACTGATGGCTCTCAACGTAATCTATTACGTCCTGAACTGTAGAGATGCCCTCAAGATCCTCTGAAGGGATCTCCACGCCGTACTCTTCCTCGATCGCCATAACAAGCTCAAAAAGGTCAAGTGAATCTGCATTGAGATCATCCGTGAACTTTGAGTCTGCGGTGATAGTGGAAGCATCAATTCCAAGCTGGTCTGCAATGAGCTCTGAAATCTTCTCTAACATGTTTTAATCTCCTTTTCTCTTCAAAAAACAACAATGAAAAATTGTTTGACTATCAAACTATATCTATATCTTGTGCTCATGTCAAGTAAAAAAGCGTATATATAAGACTGAAACTTGCATATCAGCGAAAATATATGGGTCTTCCGAGGCCAAATCTTTCCGCATCGTCACATGACCTTATGAGTCCGGCAAAATAAGCGTCCGTATCCGAAAAGCTCTGAGTGATCTCATATCTGTCCCTGGATCTTTGGGAATACACCGAAAACATGATATCATCCGAGTCCGTTTCCTTTAAGTGAGTTACATACTCCTTTGTCACAAGGTGCGTGCCATCGTCAGGGTCCTTGGCATAAAGGTCCGGCAGACCGAAGCAATGGAGCATCTCATGAGCCACTATGGCTGCCGAGATCTCCTCATTTTTCATGTGCGCATATAATAAGGAAAACTCATCTTCCGGATCCGAGGGCTGCATCCACATGTAGGTGGTGCCCGGATAAGCGTAGCCCTTGGGAGCATTTATATAGAAAAGATAAATGATCCCTCTGCACTTTTGTGCCTTCAAAAGGGCCCTGCGCCCTGACGTGATCTCCTCACTGTTTAAGAATTCATCCACTGCCTCGGTATCATGAACCTCTCCTGACAGTTCGGCGTCAAAATCCTTATTAATGATAAGCCTTGAGTCATCACAGTTTCCGGAATGTACGAATTCTACGCTGCCACCGTACCTTGCCACGTTCTCTTCTATATAATTACATGCGCTTTTTAATATTTTAAAGAAGTAATATCTGTCCTTTTCATCATCCCTGTTCCACTTGTAATGAGCGTCCCCGGCCATAACAGTAACAACTGCTATTCTTCCTTTGGGTTCCTTTGCCCATCCATACCTGTGTCTCCTGCCTCCCATGAAGGCGGCAAGAATAAATAACAGGGTAAAGACAGAAATCACTATCCCGGATCTGATTCTTTTATCCATGGATCCCTCTCATAGTTTTATCTTTGTTATTTATTATTTTATCCGTTGGAGTCAATGCTCTGTTTTGAGAATTTCAGATCCGATCCACAGCCGGAACCCGCATAAAACCTTAATTTCGACTCAATCGGTCATTTGCATTGATTTTTTCATTTTCAAAACGTCCGGTTTTTGACCGAACAGTTTTTTCTCCTTCAAAACCCCATTGCAAGATAATATTTCTCGCCGAAATCCTCCAGGTCCGGCAGGGAAAGGATATTCATGCGTTGAATGATATCCTCTAGTTTTCCCATATATATATCACTCGTTTTTTCATTTTTAAGGGCATATTCTATTCCTTTTAGGGATGAATTCCCGGGCACCTTTATCCTGTGGGCGCCCGCTCCCGGAAAAAGTCCGATTTCCATCAGATCGGGAATGCTCAGACGGTATCCAAAAGCGCCCGTTATATATACATTCAGATCCTCAGGTGCCTTGGAAGGATTCCCTGCCATGCGGATCAGATAGGCAAAAGAACAGGCTATGGCAGCCTTGGCCAGCTGGATATTCCTTATGTGTTCCTGTTTTAGCACATGTCCGTTTACGGGATAGCCCGTCTCAAAATACTCATCCGCCAAAAGCCCTGTGCGGTCTATGACGCCATCCCTGAGGCCCTTTGCCGTTAGGGATATCATCTCTGAACCCTCCAGATTTAAAGAAGCATCCCCCGAAAAGGCAGGGCCCGCCGCAGCCGAGAGAGCCAGATAGCCGTCTCCTTTTTTATATATCATCTCCGCATTGGTGCCCAGATCCAGCAGC
>Ga0247608_10003677_pt1 | contig 17689 bp, 17 predicted proteins | sample 176DNAGHGlowgp2_FD_193490 | JGI IMG/M metagenome (GOLD analysis project Ga0247608, IMG submission 193490) | Sheep rumen microbial communities from Palmerston North, Manawatu-Wanganui, New Zealand - 1766 DNA GHGlow gp2 | ecosystem: Host-associated > Mammals > Digestive system > Stomach > Rumen ... | reverse complement strand
TTAATATAAATTAATGAGGAAGCGATGGCTTGCGAAGCAAGAGCAGCGAGAGGCTCGTTAATTTATATTTTAGAAATGATATCACTTCGTATTGAGCCGAGAAACTTCTTAGATTATTTATATATCACTATTTCTTATTTAGCATTTCACATAAACCATTATCTAATAACAAAAAGTTCTTAATTTATAAAACTATGAATAGTAAGTCAAAAAATGGTTAAAAATATAGTTGTAAGGAGGAAAAAGAAAATGAATATGGATCAAAATGATTTAAATGTTTTAGATGAGGTTAACAAAGGTGCAACTATGGGAATGGATGCAATAGAGTTTGTTGAAAAAAAGGTTGGAGATGAAAATTTCAGAAATGTACTAAATGCAGAATACGGTAAATATCAAGAAATTTCAAAAAGAGCAAATGAAATATATGCAAGCTATACTTATCAAAAAGAACCACATGAAACAAGTGGTATGAATAAAATAATGACTTGGTGGGGAATACAGATGAAAGCAATGAATGACAAAAGTAATTCAAATCTTTCAGAACTTTTATTAAATGGTACTAATATGGGGATAATTGAAGGAAGAAGATTGCTAAATCAAAACCCAAATATTAATGAAGATATTCACACATTACTAGGAGATTTTGTTAAAATGCAAGAAGATAGTGTAGAAAAATTGAAATGTTATTTGTAGAAATGAGAAGTGAGAAAATAGAGGTATGAAGTAGGAAATTCAACATCCTACTTTTTATTTCATTTTTTTTAATGAGAATTAGAGTTTAAAATTAATAGCTTAATAAATATATATTTTAGAATAAAGTGCGTAAGCGTTCAACCGAAGCGAAGCGTAGGGCGCCTGGAGCAATTGACATATATAGTTCAATTATATAATTTATTATATAATTGAACATATGATAATTGCGACACCAAACGGAATGATAAAATAAATATTTATTAAGCTGTAAATTGTAACAAAATTAAACATATTTGATTCATTACTCAATTTTTTATTGAAATACATGATGATTTTTGATATAATCTAAACAAAAATGAGAGGAGAACAAATTATGGAACAAAGGTATTTAAGATGTAAAAAGTGTTCTAACATTATAGCACTTGTAAGAAAAGATGAAAAAGACATTATATGCTGCGGAGAGCCTATGGTAGAGATTATACCAGGGGAAGTAAATGCTGCAAAAGAAAAGCATGTTCCTGTATATAGTAAAGAAGGTAGTAAGGTTACGGTAAGCGTTGGAGATGTTGCACATCCTATGCAAGATGACCATTATATTCAATGGATTTCAATTCAAACAAAAGCTGGAAATCAAAGAAAAGCATTAAAGCCAGGAGATATGCCAAAAACAGAATTTTTAATAGATGAAAGGGATGAGATAGAAGCTGTTTATGCATATTGTAATTTGCATGGACTTTGGAAAAATCAGTAATTACACTTCAAAGTTAGATAATATATATTATCTAACTGCTAATTATAATAATCTATAATCAAAAATAATAATAAAGAGGATAATGCTATGATAGAGATTAAAAATTTTAGTAAAATATATAACGGAGAGAATAAAGCTGTAGATAATGTTAGTTTAACAATAAATAGTGGAGAGATATTTGCTTTCATAGGGCACAATGGTGCGGGAAAAACCACAACTATAAAATCTATTATGGGAATATTGGATTTTGAAGAAGGAGATATTTTAATAAATGGAAAATCTATAAAAAAAGAACCAATAGAATGTAAAAAACAAATGGCCTATGTTCCTGATAATCCAGATTTATATGAAAATATGACTGCAATAAGTTTTATTAATTTTATCTGTGATATGTATGAAGTACCAAAAAATGAAAGGCAAGAAAGAATAGAAAAATATGCAGAAATATTTGATATGAAAGATAAATTAAATAACGAAATATCTTCTTTTTCACATGGTATGAAGCAAAAGGTTGCACTAATTGCAGCACTTTCACATGATCCAGATGTATTAATTATGGATGAACCATTTGTTGGATTAGATCCAAAAGCTGTTTTTGATGTAAAAGAAATAATGAGAAAAATGTGTGAACAAGGTAAGACCATATTTTTCTCAACACATATTTTAGAAGTTGCAGAAAAACTATGTACAAGAGTTGCTATTATAAAAAATGGAAAAATTGTAAAAGTAGGTAGTATGGAAGAAGTAAAAGGTGATGAGTCACTAGAAACCGTATTCTTGGAACTGGTTTGAAAAATAATTTAAATATATAATAGAATTAAGAGTAATTGAAGTAGTAAGTAGGAAGTTGGAAGTCAGATGTTCGACCTCCTACCTCTTACCTCAAATAATAAAAGAAAGGGTTGAACTATTAAAATGAATAAATTATTTTCTTTAATAAAAGCCGCAATGTCACAAGATATGAATTTATTTAAAATTAGACAAAAAAATCAATCTAAAATTGGTAAAATGCTTTTTCCTATTGTATTAGGAATTATTCTTATGTTCTGTATTGGAACTTATGCTTATAGTATGGCAGAGATTTTATCTCCAATGGGATTAACATCTGTTTTATTAAGTGTTTTTATTATACTAACTGCAATACTTACAATATTTGAAGGAGCATATAAATCACAAGGAATATTATTTGAAGCTAGAGATAGTGATTTATTATTTTCACTTCCTATTACAAAAAAAAGAATTTTCTTTATAAGACTGTTAAAACTAATAGTTTTTCAATTAATATATAATTCATTATTTTTAATTCCTTCAGTAATAGTATATGGAATGTATACAAAAATAAATATATATTTTTGTGCATTTTCAATTTTGATGATTGTTTTATCACCAATAATTCCAACGCTTATGGGGTGCTTTATAGGGTATATTATTAAGGGAATATCTTCAAAATTTAAAGCAAAAAAAGCTGCTCAAGTTATACTTTCTAGTACATTATTATTATTTGTATTTTACATATCTTTTAATAAAGAGAGAATAATAGCTTATTTCACTGAAAATGCAACAAATATAGATATTTTGATAAAAAAAATATATTATCCAGCAGTATTATTTAGTAATTTGATTAGTAGATTTAGTATTAAGGAATTCATAATATTACTTGCAATTAATATTATTCCAGCAGTATTATTTATATATTTAGGAAGTATATTTTATTTTAAAATATCATCAAAATCATCTGAAAAAGGTATAAGCAACAAAAAAACTGTAAAGAGTGATAAATATAAAGTTAGAAATCCAGTAAAAGCTCTTATATATAAAGAACTAAAAAGATTTTTTTCATCACCTGTATTTATTATAAATGCTGGTTTTGGACTTGTTTTAATGGTTGTTGCAACAATTGGACTAGCAGTAAATTTTAATGGATTAGTTAATAGTTTTTTAAATAATATGGAATCAGATATTTCAATTGATACTGTAAAACAAATACTTCCTAAAATATTTTTATGTATAATTATATTTATGAGCTTTATGACATCTATTACATCATCTATGATTTCCTTAGAAGGAAAAAATATTGAAATAACTAAAAGTTTACCAGTGTCAAGCAAAAGAATATTACTTGCTAAAATTTTAACAAGTAATTTAATATCTGTACCAATAATTTTAATTTGTGACATGATCTTTTTTATATATTTCAAAATAGGAATATTAGACATATTTAGTATTATTTTAGCAAGTATAATATTTCCGACATTTAGTGCTATTTTAGGACTAATAATTAATTTAAAATATCCTAAATTAGATGCTAATTCAGATGCTGAAGTAGTAAAGCAAAGTATGAGCTCTTTTATTGCTGTATTTAGTGGAATGATTTTAGGGATAACAACATCAGGGATTACTCTAATTGGTGGAACAAAAAATATTGTAGTATTAATAGAGCTTATAGTTTTTGCAATATTAGATTTATTATTATGGAAATATATTGCAAAAAAAGGAAGTAAAAAATTTGAAAAATTAAGTGTATGAGAGGAGGAAAGTTGCAATTCGAACTAAATAAAATATATTAATGAATTGATGAGTTCGACCCTTGTAGTAGGTATTTATTATATACTCGTAATGATTATGATTAATAAATTAATTATGGGAATAAATTTAAGACAACTTGGAGAACGGAAGAAATGAATTAATATATTTTATTTAGTTCGAATTGCAACGTAATAAAAATGATATACGAATATATACCAAAAGGTGTTTGTTCTATGAAAATAGTTTTAGACATAGAAAACAATATAGTAAAAGATGCAAAATTTATAGGCGGATGTGATGGCAATACAAAAGGAGTATGTTCTTTAATAAAAGGAATGGAAATAGATGAGATAATTGAAAGACTTAAAGGAATAGACTGCAGAATGAGAGGAACTTCGTGCCCTGACCAATTAGCAAAGGCATTGGAAGAATATAAAAATAATAAATAGGGGGGTACACTGAAATGAATGATAAAAAAGAAATAAAAAGAAATAAATATGGATTTATAGATATTGAAATTAAAGATCTTATTGAATGGAATGAACCTAATGGTGAAGGTTGTTTAGTAAGTGATAAAATAACCAAAGAAGGATATAAAGTAGGGTACATGTATAGAGAAAAACCAGATGATGGGCGACCAGATAGTGGATGGAGATTTATGGCAGGAAATGAATCAGATGAATATAACAGTAACCCAGAAAATGTTCATGTTTTTGCAATAAATACAGTTTGTAATTTTGACCCTGATATAATACCATTTATTAATTCACCTATTGGAAGTGTCTATATTAGAATTGATGATAAAAACTTTGAATTAGATGATAGGAGTAAACCAATTTTTATAACAAAACAAAATATATAAGGTTGCCCCCCAAATTATAAGAAAATAAGCTATAATTTGGGGGTAAATAAATGTTGAAGATTTGAGCTTTAAATAGGTTAATTTGTCAAGACTTCAATTTATAATAACTGTTTCACATGTCGCACTAACAATTGCTATTTTGATTTTGTATAGCTTTCTTGAATAGTTTTAACTATTGTCTCCATATATTTTGAATAGTTATTTACAACATTATCTAAATCTTCTTCAATTTTCATATAACCAAGTTCAACTTGATAAGCTTCAATTCCAACATTTGAATTATAAAAATTATTTTTTCCATAAGATTTATTTCTACCATCTACAAATGCGCCTGTAGAAATACCTCCAGTTTCACGAATTATATACAAATATGGGGTAGAAGTTGTTATATCATATGGCTCATATCCATTTTTTGTTGCTCTTGTTTTATAAGCTAAAATATCAGCATTATTAAAGTTTCTTATATAAACTCCCTCATCTACTTTAAAAGATTTTAAAGTAGAGTATTTAGCACCACAGGTATCTACAATGTTTTTTGCTAATTTTGATGCAAATTCTAAATTACAATTGTTGGGAGCATATACTTCAACTCCACCAATTTTTTTATTATAAATGTTTTCATTCATATGTAAAGAAATAAGAAGCTTTGAATGTGATTTATTTAAAAGATTTACTCTGCCATTTTCATCATACATATTTTTTTCGGTGTCTTCATCTTCACTTTCAGAGCCATTTCTGGAAATAAAAACTTTGTATCCTAAGTTTTCTAATTTGTTTTTTAAATCTAATCCGCATTTTAAAGTTAATTCAGCTTCTGTATAGTCATTTGATTTTGCACCTTTGTCTTTACCACCATGACCTGGGTCAATTGCAAAATCATATACATCATCTGGCAATGAATCGATTTTTTTTACAGATAAATTCATATATGGAACATCTTCAAATTGTTTAAAGGAAATATCAATTTTATTATTAGAATTTTCTTTTGTAATTGTATAATATGTTATATCAGAGTAGTTGGAATTGTTTTTTAAAGAATAATATTTTATATCACTATTTGAAAATGTTAATTTTATAAAAACATAATAATCATTTATGGGAAGTGATTCTAAATCAAGCCCCTCATTTATTTTATCAGTGCTAGAAAAAGAAATAGTATTATCTTGTGTATTAAAATTAGATTTTATGCCGTATTTCATTCCCATCTAAATCACGAAGGCACAAATCAATATAATCAACTTTTATTCCAGATAGCTTAACAACATCTAGAGTTCCTTCAATATTAAAATGAGTGCCATAAGTACTATATTTTGTAATATTAACAAAAGTTGTTTTATCAACTAAATTATATAATTCTGACTTTTTTTCTTCTATAATATTTTCTGGACGATTATCATTTATTATTTTAGCAATAATTAAAAAGCACATAAAAATTGAGAAACAAATTATTATAATTTTTAAATTTTTTGGTAATTTATTTATCATAATAAAATCTATTCCTTTCTGACCTCCGACTTCTATCATCTTTTACTTCATTATAATTTGATTAATTAATTAATTTCTGTAATTTTCAAATTATACTTATCCTCAAATACCTTCTTTTTTGCAATATATTCTTTTGTCCTAAAACCTTTAACATCAATAACATCATAAGTTCCATCATTATTAAAAGTGATAAAATCGGCCTTATATTTTAGACCAGGTGCTAAAATAAAAGTGGGTTGCAAACAAAAGCCTTTTATATCATTTGATTTTAAACGTATTTTTAAATCTTGATAATACTCAGCTTCTTTTAAACTGTCAAATGTATGCCCATCTACAGATGTTTTATAAGATCTATATTTTGCCTTTTTTGGTTTTTTACTTTCTTCGTATTTTTTATAATCTTCAATACTCCAATGTTCCATATAATTGCTCCTTTTTATATAAGAAATTTTATAAAAGAATGTAAAATATGTCAAGAAATTTGAAGAAAAACAATTGTAATCAATTAAAAATTATGTTAATATATCCATATAAATAAATTAGACAAAATGCATATTTTCAATATACTAGGAGGAATTAATATGAACTTTGAAGAACAATCTGCTAATTCAACTAACTCATTATGGTCAAACTTTACAAAAAGAGAAAAGCCATTATACAAAAGAAACAATGACCTTCGTTCAGAATTTGAAAGAGATTACACAAGAGTTATACATTCTACAGCATATAGAAGAATGAAAAATAAAACTCAAGTTTTCTTTTCTCCCAAGAATGATCATATATGTACAAGAGCAGAGCATGTAGTTCATGTTGAGTCAATAAGCTATACTATAGCAAAGAATTTAGGCCTAAATACAGAACTCACAAAGGCAATTGCAACAGCACATGACATAGGTCATAGCCCATTTGGACATCAAGGAGAAAAGGTACTCTCAGATATTTCAAAAAGAGATATAGGAGAGAATTTTTGGCATGAAAAAAATGGTTTAGATATGGTAGATAAAATCGAACTTTTAGAAGATCCAAAAGGAAATAAACAGAATATGAATTTAACATATGCTGTAAGAGATGGGATAATTTCTCATTGTGGAGAAATAGATGAAAATAGAGTAATGCCACGAAAAGAGTATATCAATCTAAATGAATATATGTATCCAAATCAATTTGCACCATATACATGGGAAGGATGTGTTGTAAAAATATCAGATAAAATAGCATATTTAGGAAGAGATATTCAAGATGCAATAACTTTAGGATTGATAGATAATTTAGATGAATTATATAATATTTTAAATTACAATAAGGATGAAGTGATTAATAATACTGTAATCATTAATAATTTAGTATATGACTTATGCTCAAATTCAAGTATAGAAAAAGGATTATGTTTCTCAGATGAAAAATTTAATATGATTAATACTTTAAAAAAATATAATTACAAAAAAATCTATTTATCAGAAAAATTACAACCTTCTACAAGATATTTTGAATTAATAATAAATACAATATATGATTTATTAAAACAGTATTATACAGACAAAAAATCAAAGAGAAAATGCCCAGAACTAATTAATGATTTTAATATTTGGTTAAAAGATTATTGGAATTTGGAAAGAACCGAAAATAATAAAAATGATGTGATTTTTGATGTGTCAAATGAAAAAGAGTATTATAAAGCAATTATTTATTATATATCAGGAATGACTGATAATTATGCAATTGAAATGTATAATAGAATAATAAAATAATTATATTGTAATAAAAATTGATTATTGATATAATTGTTTTAATAAATAGGAAGGAGGAAAACAAATGATAATAGTAATTATATTAATAATTGTTTTAGTTTCTCTTTGTATACGTCAATCAAACAAAATAGCCGAATTACAAACAATGGTAAATTTATTAAAAAAAGAGAATGAAGATTTAAGAAAAATAGAATATAATGAAAAAATAGAACAAAACAATAATATTATAGAAAACAAGCAAAGTATTGAAATTATTGAAAATGAACCCGAAATAAAAAAACAAACGATGAACGAAAAACCAAAAGATAATGTAAAACAAACTATTAAAATAGCACAAAATGATAATCAAAAGAATAAAACTATAAATGAGCAAGAAAGAAAAAATACAACAATTTTAGCTACAGGAGCAACTTTTATAATATTAGCTGCAATTGTACTTTTAACATCTACTTGGCATGTTATGCCAAATTTTATTAAAACAGGTATTTTATTATTAATTGCGGTAGTATTTTTTGCTTTAAGTTCTTTTGCAAAAGAAAAAAAATTAAATAAAGCAGCTAAAGCTTTTTATTATATTGCTATGGCATATATACCAATTTTCTTTATTTCTATTTCAGCTTTTGGCTTCTTAGGAAAGTATCTATCTATAAGTGGGGAAGGAAAATTTATATATTTTACATTAGCAGGAATTGTTAACTCTATTTTTTATTATATAGAATATAAAAGAAAAAATATGCCAGAGCTTTTTTATGGAAGTATTTTAATACAAGTACTGACTGTAGTAATGTTTAGTTGTATATTTGAATCAAAGATACAAAATATAGTCTTTTGTACACTTCTATATAATATTGAATTTATAATACTAACTAATAGAAACAAATTACTAAAGAATAATGAATATGTTTATAGTATATTACCATATTTTGGACTAATATCTTGCGGAGTTTTAGTTTTCAATATAAAAAGTATTATAGTATTATTTGATTTATTATTTGTTGCAATTAATTTTTTAATTTTATATTTTAAAAATAAAAAGAACTATAATTTTGCTATTTTCAATACAGTAATAAATATAATGTGCTTTTATTTTATATGGAAAATGAATAGCTCTATGGATTTAGTATTCAAAAATATGATTGCAATACCATTATTATGTGTTGTAAATGGTTGTATAGTGGAAATTAACAAAGATTTTTTTGTAAAACATACTGCAATAATTCAGTTATTAATTTGTATGCAGATAGTGTTTTTTCAAAATATAACAAACACATCAAATATGTTTGTTATAACATTGATCCAATTACTAATTTCAATATATGCATGTATAAAAGTAAATAATAATAAAAACTTATTAAGATATTCCGATGCTTTGATATTTTTATATACAGTTATTTCTCAAATATTATTAGCATTTGTATTAAAAATTTCAAATTATCAGTGGTTTTTATATAGCTCTGTTTTAACATTTGTACTCTATGAATTAATTGATAAATTTATAGTTCAAAGAAAAGAATTAAAAAAACTAAATTTTTATATGTCACATATCTATATTGCAATTATAGTAGTATTTACACTAATTTTTAATTTAAAAAAATTTACAAACGATATATTTGTTTGGATTATTTTAACAACAATATATATCTATAGTATGTACAAATGCAAAACTAGTTTAGAGGCAATAGTATTTAAATATGTATCATATATTTCAATAGGAATTACACTATTTGTTATATCAAATTGCATAGAAATCAGCAATAATGTTAAATTATTTATACCATCAATTATAACACTATTATTCTTAAGTGTAGATTCTAAATTAAAACTTCAAAGTGATGTGGATGAAATATTTAAAATTGCATTGTATACAGTTTCATATTTATGTATTTCTTTCATGCAAGGTATTGGAAGTATAATAAGTGCAATAATATTAACTCTAGTAATTTCAGAATTTGATTATTTACAAAAAAATGATAAAATGAAAAACAATATACCTAGTCAAATAGTACATTTTATAGGACTAATAATTGTTGGTTTAATATCTTTTAATGGGAAAAATTTAGATCCATTTGCCATTAAAGTAATATACTTAAGTGTTGCAATAGTAGGTAGTATGTGTGCGATTATTAAAGATAAAAAAGAAATACTTACAATAACATCAGGAATATATTTATTAATGACCGCAATAAGTATACAAAATAAGTATTTCGGAGCAATTATATTTTTAATTTGGAATATGTATAATTATTTTATTATATTTAATGAAGCAAATTATAAAGAGGGATTTAAAGTCGCAATTTATATTAATTTGTTAGTTTTATATAACTTTATAATTGGAGATTTAAATGTTAATAATTTTGCAACAATTCGATTGCTAGGATATTTAATTTGTGCAATGGCAATATCAGACAGTATAAAAAAATGGATTGATGGTCCAATTAAAGAAATTGTTGTTTCTTTAATTAACTTATTTGCTCTAACAATGTATTTAAATAATCTTGATGGGATGCTATTTACGCTCATATTAGTTGCTTTGATTTTCTTCAGCTATTATAAAAAATCTGGAAATTTATTTATAGTTATAATTGCAAATATAATTGTAAATATATTTGTATTAACTAGAAAATTTTGGTTTAGTATTCCATGGTGGGTATATTTGCTAGTTGTAGGAAGTGTATTAATTGCATTTGCAGTAAAAAATGAAGCTAACGAAAACAGGAGTATACCGAAGGGAATTGTAGATAATATAAAAAGTATAAAAGAAAAAATAGATAAGGGAATTTGAAAAAATATAGAATATTAAAAACTAATATTGATTTAGAAAGGTATATAGGGAGAGTGGAAAAAGACCAACTTATTCTTAATATAAAAGAAAATGCAGATTTGGAAAAAGCTAAAAGAATAGCTGAAAAACTAAATATTGAAATTGCAACAGATATTAATGATTTTTCAGGTTTAATATTACAGCTTGATGAAGATGGTTTATCACTTATTTCAGGTAAGATGAAATTATATGGCGATTTTTCTAAAATGGAAAAAAGATTAAAACAAAATAATTTAAATAATGAAATATTGATTCATGCTGTTAAAATTAAAGGAAGAGAAAAGAATTTAGTTGTTTTAGACGCAACAGCTGGACTTGGAGAAGATTCAATATTATTAGCAGCTTATGGTTATTCAGTAAATTTATATGAGAATAATCCTATTATTGCTGAACTTTTAAAAGATGGAATAGATAGAGCAAAACAAAATCCAGAATTAAAAGAAATAGTAGATAGAATGAAGGTGTTTGAGGAAGACAGCATTATAGCAATGCAAAATTTAGACTATAAACCTGATGTAATACTATTAGATCCAATGTTTCCTGAAAGAACAAAAAGTGCACTAATAAAAAAGAAATTTCAAATCTTACATAAAATAGAAAGCCCATGTACAAATGAAACAGAATTATTGAATTCAGCAATAAAAGCTAATCCAAAAAAATTAGTCATAAAAAGACCACTAAAAGGGGAATACTTAGCAGGAATAAAACCAAATTACTCAATAAAAGGAAAGGCTATAAGATATGATTGTATAATCTAATTTTTTCAGTGGGGCCTGTCCCAGTTGAAAAATTGTATATAGTATTATTTTTACTACCAAAATTAGTTCCATTTTTCAAATGGGACTGTACCCAATGAAAAAAATAAACCCCTCTTTCAATTTAAGGAAGAGGGGTTAAATATTAATTTCCAAAATCAACTTTAACATTTTGTCTAGATGCTTCATCTGTTTTAAATAATTCAGAACGAGTAAAGTTAAACATACCTGCAATGATATTTGATGGGAAAGTTTGAAGTTTAGTGTTATACATTGTTACAGTATCATTGTAGAATTGTCTTGAGAATGAAATTTTATTTTCAGTATTTGTAAGTTCTTGAGATAGTTGCATAAAATTTTCGTTTGCCTTTAAGTCTGGATAATTTTCTGAAACTGCCATAATTGTTTTTAAAGCTGAAGAAATTTGATTATCAATTTCTATTTTATCATTAACACTTGAAGCATTTGCCCAAGATGTACGTAATTCGGTGATTTTCTCTAAAGTTTCTTTTTCATGAGACATATATCCTTTAACAGTCTCAACAAAATTAGGAATTAAATCAAATCTTCTTTGAAGTTGTACATCAATTTGACTCCAAGCATTTTCAACTTTCATTTTTGATTTTACTAAACCATTATAAACACTTACAACAAAGCCTATAATTGCAACTACAATAATTAGAATAATCCATAAAGCCATAATAAGACCTCCTATATAATATTTGTTACTTACTACTAGCCTTATGAATATATATTTATAAGGCTGACTAGTAACTATTTTCTATAATACTATATCATATTTTATAAATTTTTACAACCAATTTTTTTGAAATAAAAAGGGGAATTATGTAAAATTCGGCGAATATTATAATATGGTATTTTGAAATAAAATGAGAAAGTGAGTGAAAAAGTGAGATATAGTGACGAGATTTTAAGCGAAATAAAAGAAAACAATGATATAGTCGAAGTAATATCTCAATATATTCATTTAAAAAGAAGTGGTAGAAATTATTTTGGAATATGCCCATTTCATAATGAAAAATCTCCATCATTTTCTGTTTCACCAGATAAGCAAATATTTCATTGCTTTGGTTGTGGTGTCGGCGGGAATGTCATTACTTTTATAAGTAAAATAGAAGGAATTGGTTTCAAAGAAGCAATAGAAAATCTAGCCGAAAGAGCCAATATTTCTTTGCCTGTAAATACAAGCCAGGAAGATTCAAAAAAAGAAGAATTAAAATCAAAAGTATACAAAGTAAATGCATTTACTGCAGATTATTATCATAAAAGACTGTATGAACCAAAATCAAAAATTGGACAAGAATATGTAAAAAAAAGAAAGCTTACAAATGAAACTTTAGAAGCTTATAATTTAGGATTTTCAGGAAATTTTGATGAATTATATCAAGTTTTAAAAAAAGAAGGTTTTAATGATGAAGAAATTTTAGAATCAGGTCTTGTTAACAAAAACGAAAATGGGAAATATATTGACAGATATCGCAACAGATTTATGATACCAATTTTAGACGTCAGAAATAGAGTTATAGCATTTGGAGGAAGGGTTTTAGATGACTCAAAACCAAAATATATAAATTCACCTGAAAACATAGTTTATAGTAAAGGTAAGCATTTATTTGGACTTAATGTTGCAAAAAAAGGCGATACTAAAAAATTACTAATTGTTGAAGGGTATATGGATGCTATTTCTTTACATCAAAGAGGAATTACAAATGTTGTAGCATCTTTAGGTACTGCATTAACTACAAATCAAGGATGGCTTCTTAGAAAAAATGCCGAAGAAGTTATACTTGGGTTTGATTCAGATGGTGCAGGACAAACCGCGATTATGCGCGCAATGGAAGTTATGCAAAATATGGGATGTGATATGAGAGTTTTGCAAATGAGTGGTGCAAAAGATCCAGATGAATACATTATAAAATATGGGTCAGCAAGATTTCAAAAACTCATGGATGAAGCAATTTCCCTTATAGAGTTCAAAGTAAAAGTTCTAAAGCAAAATTTAAATTTAGAGGTTGCGGGAGATAAAGTCAAGTTTTTAAATGAAATAGCAAAATTAATTTCAAAAATTGATAATTCAATAGAAAGAGAAATCTACATAGAAAAAATATCAAAGAGTTATAATATATCTAAAGAAGCAATTTTTGGACAAGTAAATAAAATACAATATTCAGGGAAAACTAAAACAAAAGTCTTAGAAAAACCAAAAATAGTAACTAATAAAAATAATGAAAATTCAACTTCGCAAATAAAAGATGAAATAATAAAAAGAGAAAACATTATTATATCAATATTAATTAACAATCCTGAAAACTATGAATATATAAAAGAAAAAATGAAAGTAGAGGATTTTCAGTATGATATAAATGTAAAAATCATAAAAGAATTATATCAGGAATTAGAAAAAGAAAATGGTAATGTAAATTCTGTACTAGATAAATTTCAAGATGAAAAAATGCAAAGTCATTTAACAGCTATAATGGCAGAAGATTATGGAATAACAGATAATAAAAAGGCAATAGATGATATAATAAAAAAATATGAAAAAGAAAAGCTAGAAAAAAGACGAGATGAATTAATAAAACAGTCTTCTATTGAACAAGATAAAGAGAAAAAACAAAAACTAGGAGAGGAATTAAACGAAATAATTTTAAAATTAGCAAGAATTAAGTAAAGTTTAGAGGAAAGGTAGGTTTTAATGTGAAAACAGAAAAGAAAAATGAATTAAAAAATGAAAACAGCATAAATGAACAGAAAAAAACAGCAAAAAAGAAAAATGAAAAAGCTACAGAAACAAAAAAGACAACTACAGCAAAGAATGCTACAAAAAATGAAAAAGTAAAAGGAACGAAAAAAACTGAAACACAAAAAGAAGTGAAAAAGACTGAAACAGCAAAGCCAAAAAAAGATGATAAAAAAGCTCCACAAAATAAAAAAGTAAGTAAAAAAGAAGAAAATAAAAAATTAGAAAAAACTGAAAAAATAAACCAAAAAGAAGAAACTATAAAATCAGAAAAAAACAAAAAAGCAAATCAAAAGGTAGAAAAAAAAGAATTGGAAAAGACTGAAAAAAAGGGAGCAAAAAAAGAGAATAAAAAGATAGAAGCAGTTGAAGAAAATAATGCAGAAATAACCAAAAATGAAAACAAAGACGAAAAAGTTAAAGAATCAACTAGTGCTCAGAAAAAGGGATTTGAAGAAGATAATATAATTAATACTCAAAAAGAGGAAATACAACAAGAAGCGATAGATAATGAAAAAGATCAAACTAAAGAAAAAGTTGAAACAATAATAAAAAAAGCAAAAGAAAAAGGTAAATTAACATATGGCGATTTAGCAACAGAACTAGATAATGTTAATGCAGACCAAATTGAAAAAGTATTTGATGCAATGGAAGAAATGGGAGTTGATGTTTTAAAAGATGACTTTGAAGATGAACCAAACGAAGAAGATCTTAAAGAAGTAGAAGATTTAAAACTAGATGAAATTTCTTCTGATGATACATTTGAAGGTGTAAATGTTGATGATCCAGTTAGAATGTATCTTAGAGAAATTGGAAGAATAAAACTTTTAACATATGAACAAGAATTAGCATTAGCAAAAAGAATTATTCAAGAAGATGGAAATGATGACGATGATGCAGAAGATGCAAGACAAGAATTAGCTGAAGCAAATTTGAGATTAGTTGTAAGTATTGCAAAAAAATATGTTGGACGAGGAATGTTGTTTTTGGATTTAATCCAAGAAGGAAATATGGGATTGATAAAAGCAGTAGAAAAATTTGATTATACAAAAGGATTTAAATTTAGTACTTATGCTACTTGGTGGATAAGACAATCAATCACAAGAGCAATTGCAGACCAAGCAAGAACAATAAGAATCCCGGTTCATATGGTAGAAACAATAAATAAATTAATTAGAACATCAAGACATTTATTACAAAAACTTGGAAGAGAACCTTCACAAGAAGAAATAGCTGAAGAATTAGAAATTTCAATAGATAGAGTTGCAGAAATTCAAAAAATTGCACAAGACCCAGTATCTCTAGAAACACCTATAGGAGAAGAAGATGATAGTCATTTAGGAGATTTTATTCAAGATGATGATTCACCTGCACCACAAGATGCTGCTGCATATACAATGTTAAAAGAACAATTAGCAGAGGTAATGTCTACTCTTACTCCTAGAGAAGCAAAAGTTCTAAGGTTAAGATTTGGATTAGATGATGGTAAAGCAAGAACTTTAGAAGAGGTTGGAAGAGAGTTTGAAGTTACAAGAGAAAGAATTCGTCAAATAGAGGCAAAAGCTTTAAGAAAACTTAGACATCCAAGTCGAAGTAAGAAATTAAAAGATTATATGAACTAAAATCAAAGCTGCCTAAAAATATGGCAGCTTTTTGAATAACAAACTCAATTTGTAGTATACTAAATAGAAGTTAAAAACGAGAAGGGAGATGTGAGAAGTAGAAAGTAGAAAGTTGGAAGTAAGAAGTATACATCCGACCTCCAACCTCTTACCTCTATATCTCTTAAATAAAATTTATTAAAAAGAAAGGAATTTTAAAATGAACTATAAAAAACAAGAATTAAAACAAGGAATTACAATTCATAACATAAATACAGATAAATTTAAAACAAATTTAGTAGCTATATTTTTAACAACGCCAATGTCTAGAGAATATGTTACATTTAATAGTGTAATATCAAGTGTTTTAAGACGTGGTTCTAAAAATATGCCTACACAAGAAGAAATAAGTAAAACAATGGAAGAAATGTATGGATCAAGTTTTAATAATGGATTAGATAAAATCGGAGATAATCACATATTAAAGTTTTATTTAGAAAGTATAAATGATGAATATCTTCCACAAGGTTCAGATAGTCTCTTGAAAAAAAGTATTCAAAAATTATCCGAAATAGTATTTAATCCATTTTTAGAAAATGGTATATTTAAAGAAGATTTTACAAACCAAGAAAAAGAAGCCGTGACTCAAAGAATAAATGCAAAAATAGATAATAAAGCTTTATATGCAAAGAACAGATGTGTTGAATGCATGTATAAAGATGACCCAGCAGCACTATATAAATATGGATATGTAGAAGATATGGATAAAATTAATAATGCAAATCTATATGATTATTATAAAAAATTAATAGATAATTGTAAAATTGATATATTCATTTCAGGAAAGAATAATCTAGAACAGACCTTACAAATTCTATCAGGAGATGAAAATATAAATAGTTTAAAACCAAGAAAAGCAAACTATGTTATAAATGATATTAAAGTTAAAGAAGAGCAAAAGGAGCAAACCGTTGAAGAAAAACAAAATGTAACTCAAGGAAAATTAGTAATTGGTTGTGATATATTATTTGATGAAGAAGATTTAAAAGATGAAAACTTAAAATATGAGGCATTATTATATAATGGACTTTTAGGTGGAAGCGCAAATTCTAAATTATTCCAAAATGTAAGAGAGAAAGCAAGTTTAGCGTATACAGCAAATTCAAATTATGTAAGATTTAAAAGTAATATTTATATTAATGCAGGAATAGAAATAGAAAACTATGAAAAAGCACTTAAAATAATTAAAGAACAATTAGAAAACATGAAAAATGGAGAATTTACTGATGAAGAGATAGAAAATGAAAAGAAGTCAATAATTTCTGGAATTAACCTTATTGATGATGAACAAGATGCAGGAATAGTATATTTTTATGGACAAGAAATTACTAATAGTAATGTTGACTTAGAGGATTATAAACAAAGAGTTAAAAATGTAACCAAAGAACAGATACTAAATATTGCTTCTAAGGTTAAAATAAATACAATTTACTTTTTGAGAAATTAGGAGGAAAAGATATGCAAACTATATATAATTCAAAGGTAAAAGAAACATTATATAAAGAAAAGTTAGAAAATGGATTAACCGTAATGATTATACCCAAAAAAGGTATTCAAAAAAAATATATTATTTGGGGAACACATTATGGTTCAAATGATAATAAATTTATTGTGCCAGGTGAAAAT
>Ga0247608_10003675_pt1 | contig 17695 bp, 17 predicted proteins | sample 176DNAGHGlowgp2_FD_193490 | JGI IMG/M metagenome (GOLD analysis project Ga0247608, IMG submission 193490) | Sheep rumen microbial communities from Palmerston North, Manawatu-Wanganui, New Zealand - 1766 DNA GHGlow gp2 | ecosystem: Host-associated > Mammals > Digestive system > Stomach > Rumen ... | reverse complement strand
ATTTCTGGAATTTTTTCTCATTTCTGATCTGCACGTGCTTTGATAATTTTTACACAGTTCTTGATGATAGAAAGATTACGAAGTCACAAAAAGTCCATCTTAAGAAGTCAGATTGATTCAAGTGTTGGTCCATCATACTGACTAACGATTGTATGGTCTTCTTCTTTGTTATACTGTGTCGGTGTGTATGTTGTAACTTTTTCTGGAGCAATAATAATTCAACAGGCATGAACTCACATCTGACGAAGATTTCATGTAAGTTTATCTCCATATTCTATAGCCTGCTGAATTTTTTCATCTGAATCATAAATATTTCTAAGCTCTGGTGGACATTCTGGATCCTCTACCTGTGATAACAATGCAATTTTATCTTGAAGCAAATTTGTAATCTGATTTGATTTTTCGAATGGTACTCAAAGTGTCCTAGCAACATCCTTGAATGCGGCTTTCGTAGCCATTTTCATGAATGTTCAAATTGAGCAAACTTTTTCAGCTCAATATAAATCATAACAATGTTCGATTACGGTTTGGCGTAAAGAATCCTCAAAATCGATATCGAAGTCTGGCATTGAAACTCTAGCAGGATTCAAAAATCTCTCAAAAAGTAAATCGAATGGTAATGGATCCACTTCCGTAATACCTATCAACCATGCTAATAGAGATCATGCTCAAGATCATCTTCATGGTCAAACTGAGATTTGATGTTCCTTGGCTCGACGAACGTATTCTGACACGATTAGAAAGTATGAATTGAATCACATCTCCTTGATAACCTTTAGTTCATATTCCAAGCGGTCAATGTAATATCATAATGAAAATCTCTTATCTCTTCACGGAAATTCGTTCTGATTTTTTTGGATAAAATCTTTTTTATATTGAGTATAAGTTTGAAGTGTAAATTTATGTAAATCGTCTGGAGAAGTATCCTTTAAAGCCGTTTCCAGATTTCATTTATCTGTTCTTTTTACCAGATTTGCGATAGTTTCTTCTTCCCAAGAATACCTAAATCTTCTAGATAATCATGCGAAAGCTCTCCAACGTAATTCGAATTCATATGCCTGCATCCTAGTTTCCTGTGTAGCTTCTCAAGTCATCAAATTTTGGAGAACAAAAGATAAAAAAATCTGTATATAAAATATAGTTTAGAGTGAAAATTTCAAGCAGTAGATTTATTCTCAGAATAACTTTTTCCTAAACTTTTTTGGAGTCCTAAAATAGAGAATATGTAGCATTCACATAAAAATTCATGAGATTATACTCATCCAAATTCATATTTTCATTTGTGTTACATTGTATTTATATCATCAAATAGTTCAGATTACTACTCACGTAATGAATGAAATTAGAACGATTATACATGTAATTGCTCAAGCAATTCTCAACTTCTTGTTTTTAATAACTGGTATATTACGTTTTTTCATGATTAATATATAGATAAATCTAGCTTATTTCTATTTTTAAGATATTGTAATTTCAAGAGAAAATTGTATCAATTATGTAATATTTTATATTTGTAATAACATCATCATGAACACATTGATGCAAATCTTATACTTTATCGTTGAGCTTTTACTTGAATTCTTAATTGTCATATTTGTCTATGAACTTGTATCATATTTTCAGATTAAATTCTCTAAGAAATCTAAAAAGAATTTTTCATTTAAGGAAACGTTCAATGAATCTTGGATGATATGTTTTGTCATAGCTCTAGTTATTGTGATAACTAACCATATTATTTAATTTTTATCCATATATTTTAATGAAAAAGTTATTTTTAATCTGATTTTTATTTTTGTGAAGTATTACTCTCTCATGATGTAATGATATTATAGATTGGTCTTGAATGGAAAGAGGTGATGATGTCGCAGAATGATGAGAATGGATTACTGAGGTAATAGATATGTGTGAAGAACAGTGATGAACTGTTGAATGACAGGATTTAGATTCGTTTTGTTATTTTGAAGATAAGACTTTTTGTTATTTAGAAGATTTAGCATCATGAAGCTGTAAAAAATGAGATATTAGTCTTATTAACGATGGGTATCCTTATGCAGAGCAAGCTTGTATAGATAATAATGGTCAGATTTCTCAGACTGAAGATGGTGAAGATATATGTATCCTTAGTGACGATGAGTTTTGCTATATGAGTGATGTAACGGATTGAGGATGTGATTTACTCTATCAAGATATGTTAGATATTCAGGACATGCATGAAGGTGAAAGAGAATATCAAGAATATGTAGCTGAATGTTATGAGCAACCTCAAGTTACAGTTTGTGGTGAGGATGGAAACTCGTATTATAATAAATGCTTTATGGAAAAAGCAGGAGTAGAAGAGGAAACAGAATTGGCTGAAGTGATTGATGGTGAATGTGTATTCGGATAAAATATTTATAGTCAAAAAAAATAGCACTGAATAGTGCTATTTTTTATGTATAAAAATAAATTTTTAAATACTCTATTTGTTACATAGATTTGCATCGTTCATCATTCTTCGAATTTCAAACAATCTAATCATCTTTTCATATTTATTTAATCATTCATATTCAGATTGTATTTCTGTAAACAATGCTTGTAATTCTCACAAAGAGGATACATTCGAATATTCACGATTTCCTCATAATGAAGTGATGGTTTCACTTACACGTGATAAAGCTAAATCTGCAGAAATTTTTTGATCGGAAGTGCTTCAAAAACACAATTTTCATAACATTACACTGGCTTCTTCTAATTCTTCATCTGTAATATTCCTTCAATATGCGTTAAATGTGACTTTTCATTCATATTCTTCTTCTTTATTATTAAGAAATGTTGAATTTGAATATTTTTCGAATCAGAAACTTGTAATAGCTACTGCTGGTGGCAAGTCTTTCAAAAATTCATGCAATCATTCAGTCCTATTACTCTGTTCTTCTAATCCGATTTTATAAGCTAAATATGGTAAGTTTCTATATTTTTCTCTAAAATTATAGAAACATTTTTGATCTACATCAGCCTCTGTACACAATGTTGTATCTCTAATTGTCCTTGTGATAATATTATCATCAATTAAATTAATTGTATCTTCTCCTGTCAAATCTCCAAGTATCCAATGATATAAATTATATCATATTACTCTATCTCTATAAATAGATAATTGTTCTTCAGATTCTGAAAGTTCTTCAAATGAATCTGCTAAATCCCATTTTGTACTTGATGAAAACATATCCCAATATTCTTTCATTAATTGATTTAATTCTGACGATTTTTCTTCTCTAATACTTCTTAACAAGTAGAAAAAGAATTCGTTTAACAATGCTATATTATTTTGGTTTGATGTCATTGAAAGTTTATTTACCAACAACAAGAATGAACGCTTATTTGGAGAAGAAAAAGAGATAGTTATTGGAGTATAAAAATAATTAGGATTTCATTCCATTTCTACTTTATCTCAAATTGTTATGTTATCTATCGTATTATAATCTGCATCATTTCAGACATATTTCGCAAAATCACTCCAATACTGAATCAAATATAAATCCTGAAATTTATCCGTTTCTAGATATCTTTGTCATAATATTCCCATATTAAAGTCCTTTGTATACGGATCCTTCCATATATTTAGAGATGGAAGATAAATATTTTGCAAAAGTACTTCATAATAACTTTTTTGTTGCTGTTTGAATATTTCATCACTTACTATCTCTTCTTCTATATTATCATTGACGGATATTATTCAATTAATTGTATTAATATTATTTCATTCTTCATATGGAGATAATTTATCTACATCTGGTTTAATATCATATGTTGAGAATTCTTTTAGTTCATCTGTACGACTATTAAGATCAGAATATTGATCATAAACAACTTTACCATAGTATATTGCAAATCAAACAACTGCAAAAGCTACAGCTACTGCCACAATGGAATCATTACGGGTAAGATGAAATGCTTTCGTTAAACGTTGATTTTTTTGTGTTCAAGAATTCTCTTGAGACTTTGAAAAGAATCATTTAATTTTTGAAAGAATACTATTTTGCCCTTCTGTGGCATGTGTTCAATTTACTGTATTTTGATTTTCACTAGTCATTATATTATAACATTAATAGAAATAAAAGATTTATTCTTTAATTTAATTCTTCGTTTATATCTTCTCCTAGCTGTTCTTCATTTTCTAATTGTTCTTCGATTTTTTGGTAATTTTCTATATCTTCCTGATTTACGCCCATCTTATCATCTTGTATAGTTACAATATTATTTTCTTCTAAGTTTGAATCTATTTTTTCCTCAGATTCTTCCAGATCTTCTTTAAATCATCTATCTGAAAGTAATTTTTTCATACTTTCTAAATCAATATAATCAAAAATTTCTCTTTCTGTATCTTTTTGGATTGGAACTGTAAAATCCATAGTAGAATAATTTACTGTTCTTGATATTCCTCCCTGATTTATTATTTTGGTATCCACTTTTACTTCTTTTGTATTTATCTCTGATCATATAATAAAACTTGATTGTTTCAATAAGTTAATTATATTAGTTAGAATGAAAATATTTGGATTTCTTTTTCCCTGCTGCAATAGAGATCTTTCATCTTCTTGGTTTGTATAGACTTCGATATTAAACTGAATATTTTTGTCTTCCGCATTAAATCAATTAAATGTGATTGAGAATAACGATGTATCTCATTTTTCTAATAATTGACTGATTGCATTCATGGCATTTTTAAATAATTTGATATTTATAGAGTTGTCATTTATAATATTATAGTATAAATCTAAATCTCATATTGCATCACAATTTGCATCAACTTCAAATGGATTTAGATAACACATATATACATACGATGATATATCTTTTTCTCATCTTGAACTAAGTTTAACAAAAAGATCATGCAAACTCTCCACATTTGCTCATCCAACTCTTATCATTTCCGAAATTGTAGCAAGAGCTGTATTCATATAAGAAAATACTTTTGTTGCTGTAGAGAATTTTATTACTTCTAGTGCATTTAATGATCTTTGAATTGTATCAATTGCTTGATCCTTTGATAGAAGTCATTCTAACTCCTCTGGTAAAAATCATTGTCTTGCTATTTCTTGTTTTAAATTTTCTGCATAATCTGCTCTATCATTAGTTCTACGCATCAAGTCTGTTGCATAGTTTGATAATAAATCTTTTTTTTCTATATAGTCAATATCATCTGCATTTATTATCTCATTTACTGTTGACTGCTCTTGCTCGGATCATACTACAGGAGCGACATACGAATTATTCATTCATATTTTACTTTTCACTCGTTGAAATTTGTCTTTATATTTTTCTATGTACTCTTGTTTGTCAGGATCTATTCTAACTTGCGATGCTTCCTTTATATATCCACTGAAAGTATAAAATAAAACAATAGCAATTATTCAGAGAAGCGTGAGGATTGATGCAAAAAAGAACCATCTTAAATAACTTCAAAAATTCTCTCAATCTTTTAAAACATTTTTCTTTACTCCAGAATCTCATGTGTCTAAAAATACACTTTCGTCGATTGAACTTGATACTGAACTTTCATCATTCATATTAAGTCAATCTATACTGGATTCACTAAGATCTAAATTATTAGCATCATTTTTTTCATCTAAAACCTCGCTTATTAATGAATCATCATCTAAAGATAGGGATGATAACTCAGAGATGTCAAGGTTTCACTCTAAATTTTGATCTTTTTCTGACATTTTATTTTTGTATGAATAAAAAATTTTTACAAATAAGTATATTCAGAAATATTAAAAAAGTCAAAAAAAAACGGACTTTTTTCATTTATTCGATTTAATTGATTATAGATTAGACTAAAAAATGGCATACCCTCTTGAATATCACGATAAATTTTTTATAAAGTAGCGTTATGTGATTTTATCAAAAATTGAGCATGAAAAATAGTATTTTTGACGTAGTTATACTATGAGCATGATCTGCATGAATTTTTTGTGCTATCAAAATTGATGATTGAAAAAATATTTTAATTTTGGAAAAAGCAAGTTCACCTGCCCAAAAATTATTATTGTCTGCCAAATGAAGGTGAAATATCACAAATATTAGCATAGTTCCAAAAAATGATTATGTATGCGATGACTTAAATTTTGTAGAATCTACTTTCGATAGATTTTGAACTAAAGATTTTTTAGAATTTTTGAATAATGAATGAATTGAAACAAAAGAAGAAAATAATTGAAGAATTTTATTAAAATCTGGCAAATCCAAAGAATTTCATAAAAAATTATTAGAATTGACTGAAAAGAAATGAATTGAAATAAAATATAACACTGAATTTCTAGATATAAATAAAACTAATGAATGACTTTTTGAGATAATAACTTCAAATTGAAACTATTATACAAAATCTTTCATTGTCGCAACATGATGACCTAGTTTCCCTAAATTATGAGCGACTGAAGTCGCTATAAATATTGCGAAAAAATTTAATCTAGATGTAGCAAATTTTTATCCTGCTCTAACTGGATTTGAAACGAATCAAGATTTTTCTCCTCTTTCATGATCTTCGGTAATTTGAAATCTAAAATTATTAAAAAACAATACAGTAATTTATAAAGAATCCTGACCAATTCTATTCACACATCGATGAATTTCCGGTCCTACAGTTTTCAACGCCTCTCTATTTGTATGAGAGAATCTGAATAAAGTCAACTCTAGATATAAAGTCAAATTTTCTATTTCTAACAAAGAGGTAACTAAAAGATTGCTAAACTTCTTATGATTTCGTATGAATATACTGAAAGAATATGTTATTTCATCCGATATAGTAAACGTTCGCTGATTAGATGAAGCTAAAGTTTGCTGATGATGAATAAAAGCTAAAAGTTTAAATACAAATTTTGAGTGTAAGACAATTCCGTGACTTTATTTCATAGGAGAATGTGTAAATGTGACTTGAAAAACTTGATGATACAATTTGCAGCGATGTCGGACTAGTGGATTTGCCTGTGCAGATGGAATAAACAAAAAGAAAAATAATTCATAACTTTTACTTGTTTTTTACTTAGCAAATTGATATATTAGATTTATGCTCCTGTAGTTCAATGGATAGAATAGGCCCGTCCTAAGGGTTAGATGCTGGTTCGATTCCGGCCAGGAGTAAAATACTATAAAATTATTAAATAATAGTTGTTTCTAGAGATTTCTAAATCTCTTTTGTTTTTAATTCTTCTTTTTTTCCTCTCTGCATCAGCCACATCAACTGTTTATTACGAGTCAAAAACCTTGATGGTTGATTAATCCAAACTGAAACTGAATATTTTCAATCAGATTTTTCTACTAAATTTTGAAAACATTCTTCAAGCACAGACAAGTCATGAAATCTGATTTTATGGAAATTGAAAAATGATTTTATCGCTCTTTGCATACGAAAATAATGATAATGCATAGGCAAAATTGTATCTACATATGCATCCTTAAAATAGCGCAAATCGTTTTTCATACTACGGATTAAGTATGGATTGTGTACTCATAAATCATTTGTATTATACACCCATGAACTGGCAGACTTTACTCGATAATGAAATGGATAACTAAATTTTTTGATTGATTTCTGTTCATCTGTTGGTTTATAATCTTCCTCTTCTCTTTCAAATAAATTTTGAACATTTCAACAAGATCAAAAATCTGATAAAATTCAGATTTTACCTACTAATGAATATTTGAATGCATATTCGTGTAAATATTCTTGAAATAATGGCAAAATTTTAAATCAGAGTTTTTTATCAGAAAACTTTAATGCTAACTCATAAACTGGATCTACAATAATTACTTCAGCTCACTTTTTAGTTAAAAACTCTCCAGCTTTTTCAATATTATTTAGTACAAAATCAATAGATTTTTCCCCATATGGAAAATTAGCTTGATCGCAATAAATTAAATATTCATTATTATAACGAGTCAAGAATTGAAACAATGCAAGAGTATCTATTCATGAACTTATTATTCCTACTTTCATTCTATTTCTCTTCTTAGATAAATATATGAAGACAGAACTTCCATTATATGATCAAGCTTCTCTGCTTTTAAAATATGATTTACATTCCACATTTGTTGCTCCAATTGTGCAAGCTTCAATGAATAATCTGGTATTTTAGCTGAAGAATGCTGATTAGCTAATATATAATATTGAGCTTCTAAATCAGAATAATATACCTGCATCGGTTTTTGCAAAAGATTATGATATTTATCAAACAATGCTCATTCAAATTTATCAATTGCTGTCTTTATTTGAGTTCTATAATTTATGAGCTTGAGAAATTCTGTATTCTTTTCATCTAAAACTCATCTTCGATAATAGATATCCTCTCACTGTGCGATATATGAGCGAATTGTGGATAATTCATCGTATTTCTTGAGAGCTATTTGGTATATCGTATTTAGATATGTCTGACATTTGGATGATCCCTCTTGTTTTTTAATAGAAATTGTTACATTATTATCTTTAAAACTACAATATGCTTTATTTTCGAAATATCAAAAAGTCTGACTAGATAACAAAGTCATACATACTACCAATACTAATAGTCAGATTTTACGCATTCATTCCATTTCAAGTAAAAACATTCATCAAATTTATAATAAATTACACATAAAAATCAAACAATGGACTAATTTTGAAGTAAGACTTTTTTTATAGTAAAGAAATAACTTTCTGGTTGAGCATTTCCACTTTTTATATCATAATCTATATCTACAATACTTTTGAATAAAGTCCGAATCAGATTTCTCTTTTCTTTTAGAAGTGAAAGTTTTTTTGTTATATTCATTATCGCCCACGGATTTTGTTTCAGCTCACTAGCTATTTGTTTTGAATCTGTAATTCAATGATCAGCATAATCTAGAACAAAAAGATAATTCCTAAGTCACCATGCGAATGAACCATTTATTGCATTTCGGTCTAATCCGTCGTCTTGTAGTCATTGAATAAATTCTACTGCAGATTTTGAATCAGTCAATGCTAAATCTAAAAGCTGAAAAATATCTTCTTCTATCATTCAAAAACATACTTCATCTACTACCTTTGATGTAATTTCAGCATTATAATATTTTTGTCGGTAACGTAACTTATCTATTTCTGACTCTAAACGGAATTGATCATTTCACACTTTATGAATTAAAGTCTGAATTACTTTTGAATCTAGATTCAAATCTTTTGAATTTTCTTTTACAAAATCGGGCAATTCACGCTCTGAAAGTGGAGCAAAAGTCTTCACTGTTGCGTTACCATCAAATCGCTTATAAAAACGTCCACGTTTATCTGGTTTATATGATACACAGATTAATAATACCTCTGGAGGCATTTGATAATTCATAATATCTTCAGTTAATTTTTCTATTTCATCAGCTTTGAGTGTGTTAGATTTATCTGTATCTAATGGGATTCCGTACAATATAACTAATTTATTCGTTACAAAAAATCATCCACTAAAAATCGTCTGTTTTATTTGACCATAATCCCAGTTTTCACGATTAAACGAAAAAACACTATCTGCCCCATTTTTTTCTGCAAACATATCTTTCCATCTCTTCAGTTCTTTATTTAGTGTATATCTATTCTCTCATGTAAAAAGAAAGATTTTTTTTGGAGTCTCTCCTGACATTCAATCAAAAACTGAGAATAAAAATCTGACTTTTTTAATTTATATATTTATCAAAATTTTTCAACTCTACTCCCACTCAGTGATTCCACTCATCATTTCATATCCATTTTCTGTAATCAATAACATATACTCCCACTGAGCACCTAAATCTCAATGCTGAGTATACATTCATTCATCTCAATATTCCATGTAGAAATCATCACTCATCACTGCAGTAATTGGCTCGAAACAAAGTACCATTCCTGGAGTGAAAAATTGCTTCTTCATATCAGGGTGCCCATAATTGAAAACATATGGCCTCTCATGTACAGCACTTCCACATCCATGTCCAGTCAAATCCTTGAGAACCTTAAATCAGGCATTACGAACTATTGTAGCTACCGTATTTCCATAATCATACATTGATTTTCAAGGCTGAATAGTTGCTATTCCACTATCTAATGCTGTCTTAGTTACTGTAATCAATTCATGAGCCAATGGGTTAGCCATCTCTCATCAAATCACAACAGCAATCGCAGAATCAGAATATCATTTTTCATAAATTACTCATGCATCGATTTTGAGTAAATCTCCATTTTTTAGAATATAATCATCTGGGATTCAGTGAACCACACAATTATTTACAGACAAACATAAATTTGTAGGATATCCATCGTATCACTTAAATGCTCATCTTAAATGATGCTGCTGTATAAAATGTTCTGCTACAAACTCAAGTTCTATCAATGCGACTCAAGCCTTAGCTTTCTCTCTGAGAATTAAAAGCATTTCATTCAAATATTTTCAGCTTTCTCTAATATTTGCAATCTGTTTTGGAGTCTTAATTGCTCATTGAACTATTTTCATATAATTTCAAGTAATTGATAAAAAAATCTGATTACAAATTACACTTTTAAGTCCAGAATTCAAGAAAAGAATTCATTTTTTAATTATCTACATCTTTTTTATCCAATATTTCTCACTGACGCTCAAAGTTCCCAAATCATAAGGCACACGCTCATAATGGAAAGAATAATGCTCATAATACTGAGTATCATTTATTCCAGACAAATTTTCTAAATAAACGGTAATAGACTATAAACATTAATAATGAAAAATATAATCATGCTAAACATCTGAACATTGCAGACAATAATTTACTCCATGAAAAATAAAAATAATGATGAAGTAAAAAAGTTCAGTCATCATTAATATATTCTCCTGCAGAATAAGTACAATTATGACAGTTTGTAAATACAGAAGCAAACCAAAATATAATGATAATAAGCATATTTACCCAAACTAGTCAAAAATGTACTTTCTTAATTCAAACAAACTTTAATAAAATATAGAAATTATAGAACGGAACCAAAGCCTTCCACCATTTTTCTCACATTTTTTGAATATTAAACACAGAAAAGCAATAGACAAAACAAAACATAATCATAAAAAGTTCGCAAAATACCAAATATGCTACTCAATACCTGAAATTATTGAATAAAATTCATGTGTTTTGAAATACTCAATATTATCTCCATCTACTCAATATGGATACTCCCAATATGTAGTTTCCTTTATTGTATTCAAACTTGGTTTTATAATATCTCACGTCGCGAAACTTAATCAAAACATTACTCCAAATAAAACTGATAAGAAAGTTAAATATATTGTTTTTCATTACAATACATAAAAAGTATAAAATTTACTTTTGTAGTAGTATAAAATTTTAGAAAAATTACAATACAACACTCATAAAAATTATTCAACCACAATATCAATAGCTTATTATTTTATATTTTAATAAAAATCTGCATTCTATAAATAAAATTTAGCATTAATTCCATTTTTTGCTGCATATTCCACCGCTTCTGTATATCATGGAATATCATAATTTTTCCATTTTTCATACATCTCCAGCAAACTACCCCTATTTTTCTCAAGATCTTCAAATGAATTAACTTCTATATCTCATATTTTATAATATTTTTCTCCAAATTCTTCTGCAGAAGATATTTTTAGTATTCCATCCAAAGTTTTTAAAACAACATACCTTCTCAAAGAATCTGTAGAAACTCTCATAACACGATTTTTATTATACATTTCCCCAATTTCTGGATCTTCTTTTCCCAAATCTTCAGGAGATATGAAAAAGGGGAAAGCTAATGCAAGAGACAACTGTTTTTCGTGATACACTTGCTGCAAATTCAATAGTTTTACATCATTTTCAAGAATTCACACAATAATACTTTCTATGTATCCCACAACTTTATTAAAATTTTCTCACTGATAATTTCAACTATGTATAATATTTCAAATTTCCACTGTTGTACTATCTACAACATTTTCTCTATATTGAAAACTATTTTTCTCATTTTCTTTAGCTCAAAATTATTTCAAGAATTTAGGCAATTTCATACTCAAAAAATTACAAAAAAATAAATATTATCAAAACTTTTATATGAAAACATTAACAAAAAGTCAACTAATATTCTACGGTTTAATCATAAAATTAATCACAGCCTGCTTTTGGTCCTCTGTCTTTACTGTACGCAATGTATAATTCAATCATTGAGCAAAATCAGATTGAAAATAGTTTACATCCTCCACATCTCCACCAACTGAAGTAATTTCCATATTTCGTGGATAGTAAACCATTCATTTTTCTCGCCACATACGCTCAGGTTTTCAATCATTATGATTAACTGGACGCAAAACTAAAATCCCCTCTTCTCTTGGAGTGATTTCTATTCAATATTTTTGTTCTAATCCATAAATAAAAGATCTATAACTCTCTGGAACAAAAAAGTAGTAATCAATCACAAGCTGGTATTCACCTACAGGCAATCACTCAAGTGAAAGCACTTCATTCTGTTGCAAAGTGATTAATTCTCATGTAGACGAGTAAAGTTTCAACCATTTCGTGAGAAAATCATCAGATTTATTATTTGCTATATTAACGTCCCGTGCATAGATTTTTCATCACTGAAATCTCGTATTCAAATTGTTTCTAGTTACCATATCTCTAAATTCTTGGCTCACAAACATATCAGAAAGATAAATCTGTATATATCTCTTGTTCAATACTTTATCTCGGTTATTTACCAGATTCTTTGCTATTGTTGATGAATTTTTAAAGAAATAGTCTAACACTTCTGCTATATAAAGTTCCTTTTTATTTCCACGCACTTCTCCGCGAATTATATCGATTGATGCGTTAATAAACTGCCATTCTCTCATTTTATCTTTAAATCACGGTAATAATTCGGTAAGTAGATTTGAATCTATAAAAATTACTCATTTTATATATTTATCATGTAATAATGTTCGTTGCTGTTCACTATACATTTCTCTTACCTTATCCATTTCATAGTCTTCGTTGAAAGCTTTTTCATACATTATTTTCAAATTTTTACCATCCATATCTGTAAATCAGAATTTATTTCAGGCTACAAATCATAGCTGATATTCTCCAAAATATTGAGAATATCGCGAAGGTAAACTCATTCTAGATTTTGGTGCAATATAATCCGCCAAATATGAATCTATAACCTCTAAGTTCTCTATATGTCATCAACTTAATGTAACAAATGCAAATGAACCAAAAAATCATCCATTTGGACGTTTTTCATTTCAATTTTGAAGTGGAATTAAGTAATTGTATGAATTGTTTTCTCATAATAATGCATATGTTTCTTCACGGTATTCATATAGGTCCGAGAGAAATTTCATAAGGGACTCATAACGCTGAAATCATACCGATGAAAGGTAGTTCTGATTATTTATAATATAGTATCGAACTTCTTCAATTTCAGATTTCTTGGTTTTAAAAATATTTTCTCATTTTTGATATGACTGAACAATAGTATCTAGTATATAAATTTTTTTTGAAAGCTCTTTATCTACTGGCAAGAAATAAGTAGATAACGTCTGTAAATCTCTAGTAAAAATATCGAGTGTCGATCATCAAAAAATTATTTTTGTAATATTTGTGTATAAACTGAATATTCGAAAGAATACTAAAAACAATAGCGAATATATAAAAAATTGTATGGGGGGTATTTTAATCTTTTTTTTGTTCACTTCTCATATGGAGAACTGCTTTTTTGCCATAAATATTATTTTTTAAACTAACAAAGAATCAAGAAAATCTAATTATTCTCTCTTCAGCAAGAGTGTAGGATTTTTTTTTGAAGTTTCAAGTAAAATTACTCACACTTGACATTTTAATGTATATCTCAGCTGTCATTCTGAGGAGGAATATAATGACGACGAAGAATCTTATGCGTTATACCTAAGATCCTTTACATTAGTTTAGGATTACAAAATATTGACATTATAAACAAAATCTATATATTAATATGTAATGTTAATAATGACAGAGAAAATAAAAATCATGAATAAAAATGGAAAATTTTGACAAAAAATTTGGGATTGCTCTTGTAGTTATGAGTACACTCTCGTGCTTTGCGAATGTTTTCGACACTATGCCAACACCTCTCATGGTAGCAAACTTTGTACTAGGAATTTTTGCCCTAGTTCTGACTATGATGAAAACTTATCACTATCAGTCCTATTATAATCAGAACTCTAGCTGGTTCTGGTTTACATTCTCCGCTGTAACTGGAGTAATATTAGTTGCGATAATCTACGGAACTGGGCTTGAAGTGATAAATCAACGTGTAGGATTCGCACTTATTTCAGGACTATTCCCTATGATGCTTCCTGTATTGGGAATTTTCATTGGAGATGTTGGGAGAATATTACTTAGGGGAGAAACCTCCGCTATTTAATCTCCTTAAATTAGACAAACAAACGGTGCGGTGAGCTTATCTCACCGCATTTTGTTTTTCGATAGCAAGTAAAATATAAACTAAAATCAGTTTTCTCTTGCATTTTGTATAAAAATTTTTACAAATAGGTTATTGTAAACGTTCGTGTTTTTTATTGTTGTAAAATTATGGAATGCTTGACTTTATTTATGACAGTTTAGACACAGTAAAAAGTCTAAAACACCCTAACAAGAAAATGTACCTTACTTTGACTACTGCAATTTTCGGTGTAGTTATCTTGACTGGATTATATTTTGTACTTGTTGACTATATCTTTAGCGAAGGATATCAAATTTTCTACCAATCTATGACTGGTTCTCTTTAATATTGGATAGTTTGTCTAATCATTAAAGAAATGGTGAAAACTTTTATTCTCTTCACGAAATATTATGCAAGAAACAAATACAGTTGAAATTAAGAAACAGATTGAAGACCGCACACTTAGGCGATATGTACTAAGTGTAAATTCTGGTCAGGAGGATCTCGTTCTTGAAAATCTTAAAGAAAGAGTAATTAGGCAAGGACTTCAAGAAGATGTTGTAGAGATATTAAATCCGAAAATAAACGAAGTTTCTGTAAGTAAAAAATGAGAAAAAGTTGTTAAACAAAAAAGACTGTACCCAGGGTACTTGTTCTTCAAATCTAGAATGAATGATAAAATTTGGTATGTTATTAGAAATACACCATGAGTGAGACTTATTGTATGAGCAGATACGCATCCAGTTCCACTTACAGATGATGAATTTAATCAAATGATGCAACAGGTAAGAGCTTCTGAGGATTCTCTTGATGTTAAAGTTCCTTTCAAAAAGTGAGACTTAGTAAAAATCAAGTCAGGAGAGCTAAAATGAACTGAGTGAAAAATTATTTCAATCGATTCTGAGAAGTGACTAGTGACAATAAGTACTGAATTACTTGGACAGCTTACACCTATGACAGTTTGAATGGATACTGTGGAAATTGCTCAATAATCTTTTTATCAGCAATATTCACAACATGATAGAAAACAAAAAAGTAATAACGTGGTCATTGATTGTTCTGTTCCTATCCCTGTCAATAGTATATTCGTTGACCTATCAAAAAAAAGAAGTTATATTTAAATCTACAAATAAAACTGAAAATATATACACACAAACTCAGATTGAATCATGATTTAATACAGTAGATTCTGATAGCTCTTCCAAGGATATAAATAATTCTGTTTCAATGTCTGATTGAGTTTCTTTATGAAACTTCTCTCAGACAAATTGAATGAACTCTTCAGATGAACCTAGTTTGGATACATCTAATACGATTGATAGCTTTGATTCTGTAAGTGTATGATGAAATGTAGATTTTCTCTCTGGTACAACAGAGTATTTTGGTACATTGGATATAGTAAATATTCTGTGAGAAGAGCCAAAATTCACTTTGCAGGATTCTAAATGAAACTTCTTTGTGTATTATTGAAATCATTTGGACTTCATTCCGACTATACAAACATTAGGAGGAAATGTTTATGAGATGGTAACAGAATCTGAAATCTTACAAAATCAATTATTTGGAGATAGAGTAAGTTATATAAATTTATCTATGTTCAAAGATATCCGAGTTATAATGGTAATTAGAATTGATGAAGATATACGATTGTTGCAAATACCTTCAGATAAATATCATTACAGCAAAGACTATCTTAAATCACTATTTATTCACTAATCAACCAAAACATGGCAAAGGAAAAAAAGTATGTTAGAGTAGAGAGTGAAAATTCCGAAAGCAATGAAATCTATGGAAAAGATAAACATGGTAAAATTATCAAAATTGAGCAAACTGGAGATCCTCACAAAAGAGCTACTTGCAAAAGAATTTGGGCCATTATATGTTGGGTTATTGCAATTGCTTTCGAAGTAATATGAATATTAAAACTTACAGATGTTATCAATTGGTTTAGTGGATTAGATATAACATGGTTCCTAATAATTTGTATCGTATTGGATTTAATCTTTGTAATAACTGGTTCATTATTATGGAAGAAAGCTAATCATATCGATCCTGCATCAGAAAGAAATAAGACAAAATTCTGGTTGTGGAATAATTTGTGAACTATCTTATCAGTGATAGCATTCCTACCAATCATTATACTGATATTCACTGATAAAGACTTAGATAAAAAATCTAAAGGTATTGTTGGAACTGTTGCTATTGTCGCTCTAGCAATTGCAGGACTTACAAGCTATGATTGGAATCCTGTTTCAATGGAATGATTAGAAAGGGCTGAACAAGAAGTTTTACAGGTTAGTCCTTCTGGAACTGTTTATTGGGCTGAACATAGTAAAAAATATCATGTAGATCAAGATTGTCCTGCATTCTCACGCAGTGAAACAGTTTATGAAGGAACAGTAAGAGATGCTTATGAAAGATGATTAACTGATCCTTGCAGAAGATGTATTCCAGAACTTGAGGATGAAGAAGGACACGTACATGAACACGAAGAAGAAACAGAATCTGAAATAGATTATAATGAAATATGAAATTTAGTTTGATGATTATTAGAATAAAAGATTACGTTTAATTAAGTTGAGTAATTATCTCAAATACTCAAAAAATCCATAGATGGCCTGAGTCTTCTACCTCAGAATGTCTAAGCTTCTACGGATTCTAAATGGTTAATTCTGTTTAGAATTTGTTAGACTGTTCATGTATGGTAAATGAAACATTTATTTGATTATTAAGCTTTAAAATGGCAAAAGTACAAAACATTCTCAATCTTGAGATTCCTGCCGGAAAAGCTCAACCAGCTCCTCCTCTTGGACCTATGCTTTGAGCAAACGGTGTAAATATCGGACAATTTACAAAAGAATTCAACGAAAAAACTGCAGATTATATGAAAAAGTTCGCTCCTACAGATGTTAAGATTAAATGTAAATTAACTATATTTGTAGATAGAACTTTCCAAATAGAAATCTGAGCTCCTATTACATCTGGATTAATTAAATGGAAGTTACATCTAGCAAAAGGTTCTGGAGAACCAAATAAAAATAAAGTTGGAAAACTTTCAAGAGCTGATTTAGAAGAAATCTATGAAATCAAAAAAGACGATTTGAATGCAAACAGCGTTGAAGAAGGAATCAGAATTATTGCTGGAACTGCTAGAAATATGGGAGTTGATTGTGATTTAAAATAAGATTTCGATTCTCTTTGGAGAAATGAAATATTACTGTGGCAGAAAGATTGATATTGTAAGCCTTTGTCATCCTGAATGTAGTGAAGGATCTTAGGTGT
>Ga0247608_10003674_pt1 | contig 17695 bp, 15 predicted proteins | sample 176DNAGHGlowgp2_FD_193490 | JGI IMG/M metagenome (GOLD analysis project Ga0247608, IMG submission 193490) | Sheep rumen microbial communities from Palmerston North, Manawatu-Wanganui, New Zealand - 1766 DNA GHGlow gp2 | ecosystem: Host-associated > Mammals > Digestive system > Stomach > Rumen ... | reverse complement strand
CTGGCCAACTGAGCTAAAGAGGCGGGTGGGCAAGCTACCTGCATCGCGCCGCTACAACCTAATACCCTTGCTGCGTTCCCACCCTGGGGGATTCAAAGGGAGCTGGCCGTACAGGACTTGCCCATGTTGTTAAAGAACGATTTGCTCGAAAGCGGGTGCAAAGGTACAACAAAAAAGTGAAAAGTGAAAAGTGAAAAGTGAAAAGTTTCGCTTTTTAACTATTTTTTGTGGCAAAGCACTCGTTATGTGTGGGAAATTGCGTAATTTTGCAGGCTGAAAGTGATAATTGTTAAATTGATGACCGCACTAGAATATATACAGTTGAAAGCTTATGCCCGTCAGGATGGATTCCTTCTGGCATTGTTGTGGATGGCAAGTTTCGCCTGCTACATCATGGGCATTACGAATGAATTGCTGGGTATGGTGGCATTGGGCTTGGCCGTGGCGACCCCTTTTTTCGTAGCTGGTCGGCTGCGCAAGTTCCGTGACGAGGGTAGGGAGGGGCAGATCTCTTTCCGCCGTAGCTATGCCTACACCATCTTCGTGTTCTTCTATGGGGCAGTGCTTTTGGCTGTCGTACAGTTCCTATATTTCGCATATGTCGACAATGGCTATCTGTTGAGTTCCTTCTCGCGGATGTTGAGTTCTGAGGAAGGAAAGCAACTAGTCAGTCAGTATGGTATGTCGCAGATGGTGGAGGAGAGCTTGTCAGAGCTGGCCAGCATCCGTCCAATTGACTATGCGTTGAACATTCTCACAGTGAATATCATGATTGGTTTTGTGCTTGGCATTCCCATCAGCCTGTTTCTTCAGCGCAGCCATTCAGTCAATAATGAATTGTAAATCAAAAACAGATGGATATATCAGTTATTATACCTCTTTATAACGAAGCCGAGTCGCTGCCAGAATTGTATGCCTGGATAGAGCGGGTGATGAAAGAGCACGGCTATAGTTATGAGGTGATCTTCGTGAACGACGGCTCTACCGACGAGTCGTGGCAGGTCATCACTGACCTGAAAAGCAAGTCGTCGTGCGTGAAAGGTATTAAATTCCGCAGGAACTACGGTAAGAGTCCTGCCTTGTATTGCGGTTTCGAAGAGGCCCAGGGTGATGTGGTTATCACAATGGATGCTGATTTGCAGGATTCTCCTGATGAGATTCCCGAGCTGTACCGTATGATCAAGGAGGATGGTTACGACCTGGTGAGTGGCTATAAGCAGAAACGCTATGACCCCCTCTCGAAGACCCTGCCGACGAAGCTCTTCAATGCGACAGCCCGTAAGATTAGCGGCATCAAGAACCTGCACGACTTTAACTGTGGTCTGAAGGCCTATCGCAAGGCGGTGGTGAAGAACATCGAGGTGTATGGTGAGATGCACCGTTACATCCCTTATCTGGCCAAGAATGCCGGCTTCAATAAGATTGGCGAGAAGGTGGTTCACCATCAGGCCCGTAAGTACGGTTCCTCGAAGTTCATGGGTCTGAACCGTTTCGTGAACGGCTATCTGGACCTGCTGACGTTGTGGTTCCTCTCGACGTTTGGTAAGAAACCCATGCACGTGTTCGGCTTCCTGGGCAGTATCATGTTCGTGATTGGTTTTATTGCTGCCACAGTGATAGGCGCCGACAAACTATGGTGTCTGGCCAACCATATCCCACAGCGACTGGTGACCGACTCCCCCTATTTCTATCTGGCCTTGACGATGATGATCATCGGCACCCAACTGTTCCTGACGGGATTCCTGGGCGACCTTATCAGCCGTTCGTCGAGCAACCGCAATGACTATCAGATAGAGGAGACGATATAGTTTACGGTTTACAGTTTACAGATGATGAGCTGGAAGGGTAGGGGACTGCTAGGTCTTGCTGTGATAGGCGTATTATTGTCGTGCTCGACAATCGATTGTCCTGTGAACAGTCTGGTTGAAACGAAGTACGAGTTCTATAGCAGTACTGGCGAGACGTTGACGCTTCTTGATACGCTGACTGTGGTGACGGCCCGTCAGGACGGCATCGATACTGTATTTAATAAAGGTTCAAACATCAGCAGCTTCTCCCTGCCCATCAGTTACTCCCACCCAGAGGATGTGTTCGTGTTCCGTTTCAAAGGTGACGGCTGGCAGACGGCAGATACGGTGTGGATAAAGAAAGAAGACTATCCGCACTTTGAGTCGGTGGACTGCAACCCGTTATTCTATCATGATCTGACGGCTGTGAAGTGTACCCACAACCTGCTGGACTCCATCGTGATTAATAATCCCTCAGTGACCAATGACAATCAAGTCGTGCATCTCTATATCTATCCAAAAACTGGCGATTAGTCTGCTGTTGCTTACCATGTCGTCGGCAGCCTCGGCGCAGATGAAGTTCTTCACGATCCAGAAAGACTCCATCCCCCTCTTCCGTGGCTTTGCCGTATCGTTCGACCTGGTGGGAGCCGGCATGCTGGCCCTGTCTGACTATGGTCAGTATGAGGCAGCCCTGCGCGTGAACCTGCACGACGAGTGGTTCCCGATTGTAGAGGCGGGCGTCGGTAAAGCAACTCACGATGATGAGGTGACACAGCTCTACTACTCGACATCGGCACCTTATTTTAAGGTGGGTATCGACAAGAACATGCTCAAGGACAAGCATGGCCCCAACCGTCTGTATGTTGGTCTGCGCTATGGCTTTACGTCCTATAAGATAGATTTGTCACGCCCCGACTTCCCTGACCCTGTATGGCTGTGGAATACCGGTTTCGGGGTGAAGGATGCGTCCTGTAAGTATCACTGGGCAGAAGTGGTGATCGGTGTCGATGCGAAGATTTTCGGTCCGTTGCACCTTGGCTGGAGCGTCCGCTACAAACAGCGGCTGGCCCATTCCGAGGAGGGTGAATTCGGCAATCCCTGGTATGTGCCGGGATTCGGAACTTACAATACCAACCTGGGCGCAACGTTTAATGTCATTATCGATATCTGAGGTCTATGGAGAAGAGTCAGCGTAGGAAGTGGATGTGGCAGTTGCCGTTTCTCGTACTGTTGATTGTCGGTACGGTGCTGATTATCAGTCATCAGCGTTCCATGCCTTATCATCAGGTGTCTGACTTTGTGTTTGGCACGACCTACAAGGTAATCTATCAGTGTGACTCCGACCTCAGCAAAGGCATCCGCGACGAGTTGTTGAAGGTAGACCATTCCTTGTCACCCTTCAACGAACAGTCGACGATTACAGCAGTCAACCACAACCGCGGGGTGACGCTCGACCCGATGTTCCTCGAAGTCTTTAACCAGGCGATGACCATCTCCCGTGAGACCGACGGTGCTTTCGACATCACCGTTGCCCCGCTGGTCAATGCCTGGGGCTTCGGATTCAAGCATGAACAGATGCCGACGGCCCGTCAGGTAGACAGCCTGCGGCAGATCATCGGTTACCAGAAAGTGAAGCTTGTCAATGGAAAGGTGCTTAAGCAGGATCCTCGGATGATGCTCGACTGCAGTGCGATAGCCAAAGGCTTTGGTGTGGATGCGGTGGCCCGTTTCTTGCGCAGTCGTGATGTGCAGAACTTCATGGTCGAGGTGGGTGGCGAGGTCGTGACCTGCGGTGTCAACTCCCAGCGACTGCCTTGGCGTGTCGGTGTGATAAAACCATCTGAAGACTCGTTGAATACGGGCCATGAGTTGCAGACCATTCTCAATGTGACCGACAAGGCGATGGCTACCAGTGGAAACTATCGCAATTTCTATTATAAGGACGGCAAGCGCTACGCCCATACCATCGACCCGAAGACGGGCTATCCCGTGCAACACAGCATCCTCTCGGCCACCGTGCTGGCATCCAACTGTACCGTTGCCGATGGCTATGCCACTGCCTTTATGGTCATGGGACTTGAGAAGACGCAGCAATTGCTGGAGCGTCATCCCGAGCTGATGGCCTATCTCATCTATGATGCAGGCAATGGTGAGCTGGCCGTTTGGTTCTCACCATCCCTCCGTTCTAAAATCGAAGAATAGTGGCAGGTTTACAGATATACGAAAAACTGCTCCAGTTCCCATTGTTCCAAGGCATGAGCCGCGACGATCTGGAGATTGTGGCCGGACATACGCGTTTCGGTTTCCTGAAGGTTTCCGCCGGAAGGCAGGTCATCAGGACCGGTGAGGCATGCACCCATCTCTTCTTCCTGATCAACGGCACGCTGAGGGTGGAGAGCTTCGGCGATGAGAACCGCTATTCAGTGGTCGAGCAGATGTCGTCGCCTTACATCCTGCAGCAGGAGGGAATCTTCGGCTACAACCAGCGCTACACCCATCATTTCTATGCCCTGACGGATGTCAATTTCCTGACGCTCGACAAGGAGGAGGTTGTCAGACTCTCCGAGGATTTCCTGGTGTTCCGCCTGAACCTCCTGAACCATTTTGCGACGCAGACACAGAAACTCATCCATCAGCAGTGGCGACGCAGTCCGCAGACGTTACGGGAGCGGATTGTGCGGTTCTTCTTCCAGCACGTCCTCTATCCGGCAGGCCCTAAGACCTTCTACATCCTGATGGAACGGCTGGCCGAAGAGTTGAACGACAGCCGTTTGAACATCTCGCACACCCTGAATGCCATGCAGGCCGAGGGACTACTGGAACTGCACCGTGGCAGGATAGAGATCGCGCAGTTGGAACGGTTGTTGAAGTGAGAAGAGAGAAGTGAAAAGTAAAGAAGTGAAGAAGTGAAAAGTTAGAAAAAGAAGAATGAAGATATGAAAGAAGACCAAGTGAGACAGAATCCCTTTTTCCTCCCTTATGGAACTCCCCACGATACGGCCCCGTTCGACCGCATCCGTCTGGAGGACTATGAGGAGGCGATGCTCGAGGGCATCCGTCGCGACGATGAACAGATTGAGAAGATCATCAACAACCCAGAGAAACCCACCTTCGACAATACTATCATCAGTGTCGACGACGAGAAGGACGGGGCAGGCTATTACGACCTGTTGTCGCGGGTGAGCACCGTGTTCTTCAACCTGCTCTCGGCCGAGACGAACGATGAGATGGACGCGCTGGCCCAGAAGATGAGTCCTCTGCTGACGAAGCATGCCAACGATATTCGCCTCAATGAGAAACTCTTTGAGCGCATCAAGTATGTGCATCGCCATCACCGTAAGCTGACACCCGAGGAGAAGATGCTGCTCGACAACTGTTACGACGGATTTGTGCGCAGCGGTGCCCTCCTCGATGCCACTGGCAAGGAACGCCTGCGCCAGCTCACGGAGGAAGCCTCAATGCTCGGTCTTCAGTTTTCGCAGAACCTGTTGAAGGAGAACAAGGCCTTCACCCTGCATATTACCGACGAGGCCGATCTCGACGGACTGCCCGACACCGCCCGTGAGGCTGCTGCCCAGACCGCGAAGGAACAGGGTAAGGACGGCTGGGTGTTTACGCTCGACTTCCCCTCTTTCTCCCCCTTCATGACCTATAGCACGCGTCGCGAGCTGCGCCGGCAGATGTACATGGCCAAGAACACGGAGTGCATCCATGACAATACGGAGAACAACCTTGAGATCTGCAAGCGCTTGATCAACATCCGCCGTGAGCTGGCTCAGCTGCTGGGGCACAAGACCTATGCCGACTATGTGCTGAAACACCGTATGGCCGGCAATGTGCGTGGTGTCTATAAGCTCCTCAACGATCTGATCGCCGCCTACAAGCCTACCGCCAAGAAGGAAGTCGCTGAGATTGAGAAACTCTTCCGCAAAGACGTCTCTCACCTCTCCCCTCTCACCTCTGACCTCTCATTCGAGCCCTGGGACTTCGCCTTCTACTCCCATAAGCTCCAGCTGAAGAAATACAATATCGACGCCGAGATGCTCCGTCCGTATTTTGAGCTGTCGAAGGTGATTGACGGCGTTTTCGGTCTCGCCAATCGCCTCTACGGCATCACCTTCAAGGAGAACAAGGACATCCCCGTCTACCATCCCGACGTGAAGGCCTACGAGGTGTTCGATCGCGACGGTTCCTATCTCGCCGTATTCTATGCCGACTTCCATCCCCGTCAGGGTAAGCAGTCCGGTGCGTGGATGACCGAATACCAGAGCCAGTGGATGGAGCGCCTCGATTCGAAGAAGCCCTTCGGCCCTGAGAATATGAAGAATGTGCGTCCCCACGTGAGTGTGGTGATGAACCTGACCAAGCCCACGGATGAGAAACCCGCTCTGCTGACACTCGGCGAGGTAGAGACCTTCCTCCATGAGTTCGGCCACTCGCTGCACGGCATGTTCGCCAACACCCGTTTCGAGAGCCTGTCGGGCACCAACGTGTGGTGGGACTTCGTTGAGCTGCCCTCGCAGTTCATGGAGAACTTCGCCATCGAGAAGGCGTTTCTCCGCACCTTCGCCTTCCACTATCAGACGGGCGAGCCCCTGCCCGACGAGCTCATCGACCGTATCGTGCGCAGCCGTAACTTCAATGTGGCCTACGCTTGTATGCGGCAGGTGAGCTTCGGTCTGCTCGATATGGCCTATTATACGCAGAAGGACGAGTTCACCGATGATATCATCCCGTTTGAGAAACGTGCCTGGGCGAAGGCAATGGTTACCCCGCAGCTGCCCGACACCTGTATGACGGTCCAGTTCTCACATATCATGGCCGGTGGCTATGCCGCAGGCTATTACAGCTATAAATGGGCTGAGGTGCTCGATGCCGACGCTTTTGCTGTGTTCAAGAAAGAAGGCATCTTCAATCCTGCGACGGCTCAGCGCTTCCGTGACTGCATCCTTTCCAAGGGCGGTACGGAGAACCCGATGACCCTCTACAAGCGCTTCAAGGGTTCCGAGCCAACCATCGATGCCCTCCTCAAGCGTAACGGCATCCGCCGCAGTAACAAATAAAGAAAAGGTACATTCGTAAATAGAAATACATTCGATGTCAGACAAACAGCAGAAATTAGACGAGCGCTACCTGCGCATGGCTCGCATCTGGGCCGAGAACTCCTACTGCAAGCGCCGTCAGGTGGGCGCGCTGGTGGTGAAGGATAAGATGATCATCAGCGACGGCTACAACGGCACGCCGAGCGGCTTCGAGAATGTCTGCGAAGACGACGACAACGTTACGAAACCCTATGTGCTCCATGCCGAAGCCAACGCCATCACGAAGCTGGCGCGCAGCAACAACAACTCTGACGGTGCCACCATCTACATCACGGCCTCCCCGTGCATCGAGTGTGCAAAGCTCATCATCCAGGCCGGCATCCGTCGGGTGGTCTATGGTGAGCAATACCGCCTTACCGATGGCATCGACCTCCTGAAACGGGCTGGGATCGAGGTCATCTTCATGGACGTAGATAATTCATAATGTATAATTCATAATTTGATGAAAAAGTCTTCTCGTTTCACACCAATCTGGATTGCGTTGGGAGTCGTTGCCGGTATCCTGATCGGCACTTTTTATGCCAACCATTTCTCCGGCAACCGGCTGAGTATTATCAATACCAGTGGTAACAAACTGAACAACCTGCTTCACATCATCGACGACCAGTATGTCGACACCGTCAATGTGAACGACCTGGTGGAAAAGGCCATGCCGCAGATCCTCAGCGAGCTCGACCCGCACTCCGTCTACATCACCGCCCGCGACGGTGAGATTGCCAACGACGACCTGCGCGGTTCCTTCTCGGGCATCGGCATCGAGTTCACCATCCGTCAGGACACCATCCGTGTGCAGAATGTCATCGGCAACGGACCTGCCGAGCGTGCCGGTCTGCTGGCGGGCGACAAGATCGTGGAGGTCGACGACTCTGTGTTTGTCGGTAAGAAGGTCACCAACGAAGAGGCCATGCACCGTCTGAAGGGTCCGAAGGACACGAAGGTGAAGCTGGGCGTCATCCGTTACGGCGAGAAGAAAATCCGTCATATCACGGTCACCCGCGGTGAGATTCCCACCAAGAGCGTGACGGCCTGCTACATGCTCGACGACGACTGCGGCTATATTAAGATCAAGAACTTCGGCGAGAATACCTATCCCGAACTGCTGATCGCCTTGGCGCAGCTGGCTCAGAAAGGCTTCTCGAACCTCGTCATCGACCTGCGCGGCAATACCGGCGGTTATCTCGAGTCGGCTGTGCAGATAGCCAATGAGTTCCTCTCCAAGGGACAGCTCATCGTCTACACCGAGGGTCGCCGCTATCCCCGTCAGGAGTACCGCGCCGACGGCCGTGGCTCCTACCAGCACATACCGCTGGTGTTCCTCGTCGACGAGGCTTCTGCCTCGGCCTCCGAGATTCTGGCCGGTGCCATCCAGGACAACGATCGCGGCACTATCGTTGGTCGCCGTTCCTTCGGTAAGGGACTGGTACAGAAGCCTATGGAGTTCTCCGACCACTCCATGATCCGTCTGACCATCGCCCGCTACTATACCCCCTCGGGCCGTTGCATCCAGAAACCCTACAACGACGGCGAGAACTACGAGAGCGACTGGATGGAGCGCTATCAGCACGGTGAGTTCTTCTCCCAGGACAGCATCCGTCACACCGGTCCGGAGTATCACACCGCCAACGGCCGTGTCGTCTATGGTGGTGGTGGTATCACGCCCGACATCTTCATTCCCGAAGACACGATTGGCATGACATCTTATTATAAGGAGGCCTCCATGTCGGGGCTTATCCTGCAGTTCGCCTACAACTATACCGACGAGAACCGCACCCGTCTGAGCAAGATGACCGATGTACGTGAGATGGAGCGTTTCCTGAGGAACCAGAACACCCTGGAGCAGTTTGTGGTCTTTGCCGACAAGAACGGTCTGAAGCGCCGCAACCTGATGATCCAGAAGTCGCGCAAGCTCCTGGAGCGGTTCGTCAACAGCCGCATCATCTACAACATCCTCAACGAGCAGGCCTGGACGGAGTATCTCAATCAGGACGATCCCGCCATCATCGAGACGCTGCGCATCTTCCGTGAGGGTAAGGCGTTCCCCCAGCCGGTGAGCACCAATGAGGGGAAGACCATCGCCCGTGCTTTCGATTCGTCAGTCATCCGCCTCTCTGGCAGTATGCATCTGGCCGCCGATAAGATCCATTCGTATCAGTCGTGAGAACTGTGACTAAGGAGGAACTTCGAAGGTCTGTCCGTCGTCTGAAGCAGCAGTACACCCCTGCGCAGTTGGAAGAGCTGTCGCTGCCAGTCATCGCCCGTCTGAGGCCCCGTCTCGTCGAGGCCCAGACCATTTTGGCGTACTACTCCCTGCCCGACGAAGTCTGTACCCGTCAGCTGATCGACGAGCTGATAGCCGATGGCAAGACCGTGCTCCTGCCGAAAGTCCTCGATGCCGGTAGGATGGAACTCCGCCGCTATACGGGCCCCCACGACCTGACAGAAGGCGCCTATGGCATCATGGAGCCCGTGGGCGAGCCCTTCACCGACTATGCCCTGATCGACATTGCCCTCATTCCAGGCATGGCCTTCGATGCTGCCGGTCATCGTCTTGGCAGAGGCCGAGGCTATTACGACCGCTTCCTTAATAGTCAATGGTCAATGGTCAATGGTCAATGGTTAATTGGCCTCTGTTTCGACTTCCAGAAAGTTCCCGTCCTTCCTTCCGACGATCACGACATCCCAGTTGATATCGTGATCTGATCATGCTCCCTCACATCAAAAAAAGCAAAGAATTGATATAAATCAACTTTGATTTTTGATATTCAACTGCATTTTTTGACATTTTGGGTGTATGTAATACAATTATAAAATAAATAATACTACTTTTGCAGCCAGAACAATTAGCTCTAGCTGATCTATGATGTATTTTATCGATTAATAGTACTATATATACCTAATTTTACTTCAATTAAACTAAATTAAAATGAAAAAACAAAACAAGACGAACCTGAAGTGTCGTTGCTTTGGATGGCAGCGCCTTCTCTTCTTTGCGCTGTTCGCCGTCTGCTCGACGGTTGCTATGGCGCAGGGAAAAGTGACGGGTACAGTTGTTGACGCTTCTGGAGAGCCGATCATCGGCGCCAGCGTCATGGTGAAAGGAACGTCCACGGGTACAGTGACCGATTTCGACGGAAACTTTACCCTCGATGCTCCCCAGAACGCTACCCTCGTGATTTCTTATGTGGGTTATCGTACCCAGAACTTAGCCGTTGACGGTAAGAGTCAGTTCAACGTCACCCTCGAAGACGACAAGCAGTTGCTCGACGAGGTGGTGGTCGTGGGTTATGGTGTTCAGCGCAAGAGCGACGTGACGGGCGCTCTGACCCGTGTGGGTGAGAAGGAGCTGAATTCCAAGCCTGTCAACAATGCCTTTGAAGCCCTGCAGGGTAAGGCTGCCGGTGTGGACATCACCACGAGTGAGCGCCCGGGTACCGTTGGTGGCATCACCATCCGTGGCCAGCGTTCTATTTCTGCCGGCAAGGGTCCCCTCTACGTGGTTGACGGTGTGCCCCTTCAGTCTGGCGGCATTGAGGCTCTGAACCCCCGCGACATCGAGAGCATCGACATCTTGAAGGATGCCTCTTCTACCGCCATCTATGGTAGCCGCGGTGCTAACGGTGTGGTTCTCGTAACCACGAAGCGCGGTCAGGAAGGTAAGATGCAGGTCAGCTACAATGGCTCGTTCACCTTCGAGAAGATCGTGGATAAGAGTCCGGCTATGAGTGCCAGCGATTATATCACCTGGCGCCGTTGGGCTAAGTATTATCAGGCTCCTAATGTGTATACACCTGGTGACCAGCCTACTCAGGCACAGGATAAGGATTTCTTCGATGGCGATGATACGGCTCTGGCCAATGTCATGAAGGGCTGGGCTAGTGGTAGCTGGGACGGTTCGAAGGTGACCGATACCGACTGGACGGATTTTGTGACGCAGACTGGTATCACCCAGGAGCACACACTCAGTGCCCGTGGCGGTACGAAGAACCTCGCTGGTTTCGTGTCGTTCGGTTATCTGCGTAACGAGGGTACCCAGAAGGGCCAGACCTACGAGCGTTACAACTTCTCGGCATCTGCCGACGTGAAGGGCACGAAGTGGTTCAAGGCCGGTGGCTCTTTCAATGCCTCCTTCGGCACCCAGCAGTATGGCTACTCTAAGGCTTACGGCACCAGCTCCGGTCCTACCGACCTCTACGGTGCAGCCAAGGCTATCCTCCGCTACACACTTCCTTACGACGAGAATGGTGAGATTATCACCCAGCCCGGTGGATCTACAACCAACACCTATTCTATTATTGATGAGTGGACCAAGTCTACCGATGAGCGCAAGAACTTCCGTCTGTTAGGCAGCTTCTATGCCCAGATCGACTTCGGACAGATCTTCGAGCCTTTGCAGGGCCTGATGTGGAAGACGCAGTTCGGCCCCGAGTTCCGCTACTATCGTAATGGTAACTTCCTCGACGGCAGCTCTATCAGCCGTGCTGGTGGTAGCAATACCGTCAGTCGTAGTGATGGCCAGCAGCTGGCTTGGACGCTCGATAACATGTTGCTCTACAACAGGAGCTTCGGTCAGCACACTGTTGGTGTGACATTGTTGCAGAGTGCTTCTAAGACTCGCACCGAGACCAGCAGCATCAGTGAGCAGAATGTACCGATGTCTTCTTTCCTCTGGAACAATCTGGGTGCTGTAGACGTAACAGATACAAAGTATCAGGTGGGTATCGGCTCTGGTCTTTCTGGTAGCCAGCTGTCTTCTTATATGGCTCGTATCAACTACGCCTTCATGGACCGTTATCTGCTCACCGCTTCAGCCCGTTGGGATGGTGCTTCTGTATTGGCAGAAGGCAAGAAGTGGGACTTCTTCCCCTCGATGGCCCTCGGTTGGCGCATGGAGCAGGAGAGCTGGCTGAAGGATGTTACCTGGCTCGATCAGTTGAAACTCCGTTTCGGTGTTGGTGTGACAGGTAATGCTGCCGTAGATCCTTATGGAACCCTCGGCGTCATCAACTCTTACTGGATGCCGTTCAGCACCGGTAACACGCAAATCCTCGTGACCAACGAGCCTTACTATTCCAGCAATCAAGTTCAGATGCCTAACAAGAATCTGGGTTGGGAGAAGACCACGCAGTGGAACTTCGGTATCGACTTCAGCTTCCTGAAGGGCCGTATCGGTGGTACCATCGATATGTACACATCACGTACCACAGACTTGATCTTTGATATGTCAATCCCTTCACTCTCTGGTTATCCCTCCATGAAGACCAATATTGGCGAGACCAAGAACAAGGGTATCGAGGTGACCTTGAACATGATTCCCGTGATGACGAAGGATTTCATCTGGAACTCGAACCTGAACTTCGCCTGGCAGAAGGATGAAATCGTCGAGTTGGCCAACGGCAAGGAAGACGATATTAATAATGCATTGTTCATCGGCGAGTCAATCAAAGTTTACTACGGCTATGAGGCTAACGGCCTGTGGCAGGAGAGCGACGCCGCTGAGATGGCCAAGTTCAATGAGAACGGTGAGAAGTTTACGGCTGGTAGCGTGCGTCCTGTCGACCAGAACGGTGACTATAAGATTAATGAAGAGGACCGTGTGATTCTTGGTAACATCACTCCTCGTCTGACCGCAGGCTGGAGCAACTCTATCTCTTGGAAGGGCCTTGAGCTGACACTTGACCTGCAGGGCCGTTTTAAGTATATGGTCAGCACTGGCGGTGAGGGTCAGCTGGGTATGTATCAGCAGCGTGAGATCGACTACTGGACACCAAACAACACGGGTGCCGAGTGGCAGAAGCCTGTCTACAGCCAGGCTGGTGGCGACCCATATTCTGGACTTCTCGGCTTCAAGGATGCTTCGTTCATCAAGATCCGTAACCTCTCTCTCGCTTACAATTTCGACAAGAAACTGCTCAGCTGCATTGGCATCAATGGCCTGAAGCTCTATGTGCAGGGTAAGAACCTCGGTATGCTCTACTCGTCTGTCGACTTCATGGATCTCGACACGGGCCGCACCTACTTCAATCGTGGTGTAACCGTTGGCGTTCAGGTTGATTTCTAAATGATAATGGATAATTGAAAATAGAAAAATATATGAAATATATCAGCAATAAAATAGTTTGCGGTGCACTGTCGGTGATGGCCCTCATGGGTACAACCTCCTGTGGCGATGACTTCCTGAAGGAAGAAGCCGGCCACCTTTATTCTGACGCACTGCTTGAGACGTCCGATGGCGCCCTCTCGATGGCAGCAGGACTCTATGCCAATCTCCGCTGGCACTTCGGTTATGAGTGGGCTTATGGTATCACGCTCTATGGCTGTGATGAGTTCACCAACGGTGCCGACCTCACCTCCGAGCCTTGGAATACCTACGACAACCGTCTGAACCCGCTCGACTGTACACCCGCCCTCGGCGCAGCCAACAAGAACTGTCCTGCCGTATCGGCACTGTGGGACCAGATGTACTATGGTATCTCTACGGCCAACCTGATCATCAGTAAGGCCGACAACGTAGCCGACGAGGACAGCCGCAACAAGGCGCTGGGCGAGGCCCACTTCCTGCGTGGCTACAACTACTACCGTCTGTTCTGCCAGTATGGTGCTGTGACGCTCGAGACCGAGCCCGCCAACGGAACCGTCAAGAAGAACTACACACGTGCCACCGAGGAAGAGACGCTGAACCTGATTATCTCCGACTTCGAGGAGGCCTACAAGCTGCTGCCCACCACGAAATGGCGTGGAAACGGCACTTGGACCAAGTACACCGCCGCCCACTTCCTGGCCAAGGCACTGCTCTACCGCCAGTCGGAGCGTTGCGCTTCCTGGGCTTCTTCGTACAACAAGGATAATGACTTGAGCCGCGTCATCTCTCTCTGCGACGAGGTAATTGCCGCTTGCCCGCTGGCTGCCGACTACTGGGATCTGTATGCCAAGTGGACGGGTGTTGACTGCCCCAACGAGGGCCTCTCAGAGATCCTGATGGCTGCCGAGCACAACGAGGACAAGAGCACGCAGGGCCGTTTCGGAAACCGTACCTACAACTACTTCGATCCGCAGTTCTCTAACTTCTCCGGAGGTTGGGTACAGCGTGGCCAGTACATCGGCGGTATGGACTTCCAGCGCTGCCGTCCTACGGAGTACACCTATTCCGTATTCGACAACGTGAACGATGCCCGTATGTGGAAGACCTTCAAGACCGTTTACGGTCTGAACAACGCAGCCAAGAGCGATGCCGACGTTATTGCCACCAACGGCATCACCGCCGAGCAGGTGCCCGATCTGGGTGACGAGGGTATCATCTTCATCCTCAACAAGAAGAGCGACGCCCGCTTCAACGGCAATCCTTACGGAACCTTCGGCCGTGGCGGCGATGCCCACAGCTTCGTCAATCCGCGCACCGGCAAGTGGGTGCCCAACGCCTTCGTCGCTTTCCAGGACGGCAAGTATGTGCTCAACACCTACACCGGCAACCCCGCTACCTCTAACGTCTTCTGTGGTATCAACAAGACCGCCGACGGCTCTCGTACGGCAGAGAAGGGCGATGCCCACCGCGACGTGATCATGGCCCGCACGGGTGAGACCTACCTTGTGAAGGCTGAGGCTCAGGTACGTCTGGGCAAGTATCAGGATGCCATCAACACGGTTAACGTGCTCCGTGCCCGTGGCCAGTGGAAGAAGGACGAGAACCGCGGCTACTACACCGACGGCTCCATGGCCTTCCTGAAGGCTGACGGCGGTATAAACGACAACTCTACGGCTGCCTCTACTTCGGTCAAGAAGAACAAGGATAAGTCTGGTAAGGTGCTCAACAACAGCGAGGCCTACTATGCCACTATGACCCACACCAATACCTATTATCTCTCTACAGGCATTGAGGAGACCACGGCTGCTTCCGACCTCCAGATCAAGAGTTACACGCAGCTGCCTGCCGAGGATGAGGCCATCCTGAGCGCCATTGGTGCATCAGGCGACTACGACCGCATGCTGAACTTCATCTTCAACGAGCGTACCCGTGAGCTGCTCGGCGAGTGGAACCGTTGGGACGAGCTGGCTCGTACCTGTCTGCTGGTGAAGCGTGCCAGGGCATTCAATCCCGAGGCTGCTCCCAACGTGCAGGATCGCCACATGTACCGTCCGATCCCCCAGAAGTTCATCGATGCCCTTCAGAACGAGGACGGCTCTAACCTGAGCGACGCCGAGAAGAAGGCATGGCAGAATCCTGGTTATTAATCTCTCTCAGACGATTCATACATAGTTATATATTAATTAGTTAGTAAAAACGACAGTATGTTCGTGGGGGGTGCATCGGCGGATGCACCCCTTTATTTTTTGACTATTCGAATGTAACTATGTAACTTTGTAACATTTTAAAAATCCCCCCGATTTCTTGTGAGTTTCACAATTATTGTTTACCTTTGCAGCATAAATTGTTAATTATCAGCAATATGAAAACTAAATTTATCAACCAACCATTCTCAAAGGGCCATGATGGTGCTCGCAGTGTTGCTGACAGCCCTGACCGCAGGCGCCACGGAGTTCATCACCGACGTGATGGTCATCGGTGGTTCAAAAAATGAGGTGGAAGAACTGAAAACCACCTACAATGCGCAGGGGTGGACGCTCGTCAACAACGACCTGAACGCCGGCTGTGGATCCAGCAGCGACTTCATCTACCTGCTCTACAAGTCGGAGGCGAACACCGACGGCGTGAACCACGGCTACATCACCGATTTCTATATCTACGGCTCCGAAAACGGTATTTTTGAAGAGAAGATTACTTACCAGGATCGCACGTACTATCTTGTGCCCTTTGACGGAAGTTCCGTTTTCAAAAAGAGCAAGGGCGACCTGAACCGAGGGGCGGGTGGCCGCTACATCCACCTGTATTATACGATGGACCCTCAGAGTGACAAGGCTGTCAGCGTAATTACATTTGATAACATGCAGTTTAACGCTTTAGGCAATATGGGGTTGAGCGGCGGCATCAATGGCTATAACCTGAACGCGGGCTGCAGTTCTGGCGAAAACATCTACATGCACATCACGACGAATAACGCCACGACGCAGCCTGTAGAGTACATCAAGTACACGTATGACACTACGAACGGACTAACCAAAAGGGAAGAGAGCTGCTCCGGCTACCATACTGTCACCAGCAGCACTAACACATTCAACAATGGCTGGTATGTGCTCAGCAGCAGCCAAAGCTTTGACGATCGCATCGAGGTCAGCGGCATGGTGAACCTCATCCTCTGCGACGGCTGTACGCTGGAGGCCAAGAAGGGCCTCGCTCTATATTATGGCAACACACTGAATATCTTCGCCCAAAGTGAGGGTGCCAATACCGGACAGTTGAAGGCAATAGCAACTGATAATATTTTTTTCTCGGGTATCGGCGGCGGTAAATACAGTGATGGCGGTACGGTCACCATCTATGGTGGCACGGTGGAGGCCCATAGTGAATCTGGCGTTGCAGGTATCGGTGCGGGGTACTATGGAAATGACAACGGCACCCTGAAGATTGGCGACGGTGTCAAAGTCTATGGCGGCGACAGCAAGAACCCGACAACGCTCATTGCCAAAGGTCCGAAGGATAACGTCGAAAGCCGCTATCGCTATATGATAGCCGGAGGCCATGTCAAGGGCGACGCCAATGACGATCTGAAAGTGAACGCCGCCGACCTCGTGGAGATGGTGAACGCCAAGAACGATAATGCCAGCGACAAGTTTGTCATGAAGTACGCCGACATCGACGGCGATAAAAAGATCACCCAGTCCGACATCGACGCCGTGGTGAAGATCATCCTGAAGAAATAATGTCGTAAGGAATCTTACGACCGCACCAATGATAAAGAGAGGCGACCAACTCGGCCACCTCTCTTTTCCGTAAACTGTAAACTGTAAACCGTAAACCCTAGAACGGCCCATGCCCCATACAACTCGTGGTACTAATCGCCGTGAGGAATGCTGTGAGCGCAGCTACTATCACCTTCACCGCCAGCTCAATCACACGCTGCTTCTTCATGTTTCACACTGATAATTGTTTTGTCTCACAGAAATCACAGAAATCACAGAAATTTTAACTTTGCTTACTCTGTGCGTAGCCTGTGCCGTAGGCACTTTCCGTGATTTCCGTGGTTTCTGTGTGACCTTTTAACCGTTGCCCTGCTGATCTGCGGCGGGAGCCAGCACGTAGGAGAGGGGAGTCTTCTTCTGGAAGCGCTTCTCCTTGCCACCGACGGTGCGCTTCTCGCTCTCCACGAGGTAGCCGAAGGTGAAGATGCAGTCCTCCTTGAGTGCCCGGCTCGTCAGCTTCTCGCCCTTCGTGTTCTCAGGGACGAAGTTGATGTGGATGCCGTTGATCATCGCCTCAGGACCACCGGCCACAGCGGCTGCGAGGTTCGCCTTGCCCAGCTTCTGACCGTCCACGCTCGGCGAGAACGTGCCGAAGCCGTCGAGCTTCACGGGCTGACCCTGCGTCAGCAGTTCCTTCATGCAGTCCACCACCTGACCGAGCACCAGCACGCACATCTGGTAGTCGGCGATCTTGCCGTGACTCGTCATGTGGGCGGCAAAGCCCTTCAAGTTCAGCGGCTCCTTCGCATCGCACTCAGCAAAGTACTTGCCGTAAGCGGTCGAGTCATCGTTCTTGTTCTGCCTCAGGTTGATCACCATTGGAATTTCACTTCTTGCCATAATTTAAAATCCTTTCTTATTCTTCTGCACTGCAAAGGTAGCCAATTATTCTGACACCTGCAAGCATTTTCGCCACCCGAATCAGGTTCTTTCAAGTTCTCACAGATTGTT
>Ga0247608_10003672_pt1 | contig 17703 bp, 21 predicted proteins | sample 176DNAGHGlowgp2_FD_193490 | JGI IMG/M metagenome (GOLD analysis project Ga0247608, IMG submission 193490) | Sheep rumen microbial communities from Palmerston North, Manawatu-Wanganui, New Zealand - 1766 DNA GHGlow gp2 | ecosystem: Host-associated > Mammals > Digestive system > Stomach > Rumen ... | reverse complement strand
AATACCAAACAATTCATCATTGTGCTTATCATACCAGAATGTCCCTAGCATTGGTTCATTCTGGGAATCCAAGTTATTTTCCATTAGTTCCAGTGCTGTATTCATGTCTAGCATTGTGAAAGATCCTTTTTTGTTGTTTAGTGGGTATGGAGAGATTTGAACTCTCAATCCTTTACAGGCTTTCGGGTTTAAGCCGAAAATGTATGCCAGTTCCATCACATACCCATAATTTTTAGTCCACGCCCTGGGGCATGATCCCAGATGTCACCAATTACCCTTTCTACGGCTTATAAGACCGAGGGGATATGCGTGGTTAAGTTACTTGAGGTGGCTGGATTCGGACCAGCGAAATACAGGAGTCAAGGTCCTGTGCCTTAGACCAGCTTGGCGACACCTCAATAGTCTTCATCCCAAGTTGTAGCAGATTGTCACTTTCATGACTATTGAGATGAAGTTTTTAGTACACCCGACTGGACTTGAACCAGTAATCTATTGCTTAGAAGGCAATTGCTTCATCCAATTAAGCTACGGGTGCATTTTCGTGGAAGTGGTTTGATTCGAACAGACAAAGGCATAGCCGCGGGTGTTACAGACCCGAGAAGATCTCCAACTCTTCAGCACTTCCAAATTCAAATTTTTGTAGGTTTAAGAGAGTTCCTACATTCTCAGTGGGCTACCACCTTAGCAATTATTTGTATATCAAAATTAGTAGCGGGTCTGGGAGTCGGACCCAGTATTGCGAAGCTTATGAGGCTTGCGTGATATATCCGTTTCACTCACCCGCGATGAAAAAAGTTATTCATATTTACCAATCAAATTTTTATTTGGTGGAAAACTTCTACCTTGTTTAGAAAGTTTATTGTATAGTGGAATGAATTTTTTAAATCTATTTGTTATAGTTACCCACGTTACTTCTTTTACTATTGTACTATATTCATTTATAGATTTTAAATTTGTATTATGATACTCATCCCATTTTTCATAAGTCCACTTTTTCAATTCTTTTTCTTTTTCTTGTTCTAAAATCATATAATTTATTTTCCAAGATTCACCATGAAAAAGATTTCTTCCAAAAATCCATTTTTCATTTGGTGCTATTTTTAATCTTTTACAATCACCAGTATCTCTATTCGTGTACCAATGTTTACCCCATTGGGAATTCTTTTTACCAGATTGAGCATCACTCATTACTGAACTCATTTCGTTTCTGTATTTTGCATAATCTATCATATTTTGTATTTTTGGCCTTGGATTATTACCACTAGCTGCCATCATAAACCATGCTTTCAACATTTTCTTTCTGGCTACACTACCAACTTCATTTCTTTTCACAAGTAGCCAATGACATAAGTAATGTTCTTTTGCGGTCAACAAAACCAAGTTTTTATTATCATCACTACCGCCCTAAAGAATGTGGTATTATATGATGTTTTTCATAGTAAGTTCCATTGCCTTTATATCTGATTCCGAAAGTTTTCTTCAAAAATTGCTTTGTTTATGATCTTATAATAGATTCTTTCGTAATTCATTTGTTATTCTCCTGTTTTTACCTTTATAGGTTATTGCTGTAACCAAACTATTTATGAGGTAAGATGGTTTGGATTAACCATCAGCTGGCAGCAACCAGGTGTCCCTCGTTCGCTCTGAGGGTTGGATTCGAACCAACATACAAGTGATTAACAGTCACTCCACCTACCAAATAGTGCACCTCAGATTGTTTCATGGAGATAGCCAGATTTGAACTGACAAACGTACATTAAAAGTGTACAGTGATAACCAATTTCACTATATCTCCATTTCGTTTTATTATAGTGAGTTAGACTACGAAGATTTCTCTTCTCTCACTTTTAAAATCTCTCATTTCAATCTACACATTGGTTTCACGAACCAACGATTGTAATATAGAATAAGCTCAATAAATTGTCAACCAAAAATCAACAAAAAATTGTAAAATTTGGTAAACAAAAAACCAGAACGATTTTCGTCCTGGTGGCCTATTTTATATTAAGCGGTGATGGAAAGCTTCTACAAAATAAAACCACCAAAAACTATTATTCTATTTAAATAATAATTTTTAGATTGTCTATTCTGTTTATACATTTTCATCATCGTATAGTATATATAACAATTCCAGTCTTCAATGTCAATAGCATTTAAAAATCTTTTTCTATGGTTTTGATCTTTAGTTTTAATTGGGCTTCCTTATAGTTCTTCTTGAATTCCATGATATACTTTTCAAGTGTGGCATTGTCTTTAGCCACCTCCCAAGTTCTTTCATCGTTGGAAGTAACAATTTCATTGTTTTTAATTTCGCATACTGGATATATTACATATTGGTACGGCACACTAGGTTTCCATGCTGCTACTTGGTAGTCTGAAAATTCTTTATAAGAATTTGTATCGTATTCAATGTACAAAGCATTTAATCCTTCCACATATTTCAAATCATACTTATCTGCCATCTGTTTCATGAATTCTTCGGCAGTAGACAGATGTTTCAAATCTTCTAAAGATGTCATACAAAATCCTTTTCAATTGTTTGAATTTTCTGTTTCAGCATTGTTTTCTTATAATTGGCAACGAACTTAATTAGTTCTTTTTCAAATTCTACATTGGTCTTTACTCTAACCCAAGTATTCTGGTCATTGCAAGTAGCTATTTTATTATCAGGACGAATTATGCATACAGGAAATAGAATATACCCTCGTCCATAATCATACCATTTTGCTACTTGATAGTTAGAATTACTTCTATTAGGTTCAAATTCTAGATAGATGGAAGTTTGATCTTTAACATACACGAGGTTGTATTTCTCTGCCATCTGTTGTAAAAATTTCAAAGACATCGTTTTAAAAATCCTTTTCAATTTCACCAAGTTCAATTTTAAGTTCAAGTTCTTTTTTCTGTCTTATAGCATTTTGCACTAACCACTTTATGAAGTCCAATTCTTTCTGTGTTCCTTCTACTATAAAATAGTTTGAATACTTGAATTGTTCAAATTTATCTGGTATCATTTCTAGTCCATATGTAAACAAATGTGTATATGGCATATGCAGTATATTATCGTTTGATACAGGACTTTTCCTATGTACCAATTGAGCAAAAAATACTACTTTGTCATCTCCATCTGGTGTATTGCATAGTCTTATAATTTCGCCAAACAACTGTACTTTATTTGAAAGTACAAAATAGGAATCATATCCATAATCTTTGACTTCCGACAAGCCAAAGCTCATCAACAAATCTCTAATTTTCTTCAGTTTCAAATTCATTGATTTCCTTGTAGACCTTTTCTTTCAAAGCCATATCATTTACCCAATTAGACATCTCTGCCATATTGAACATGAAAGACATGTAAACGTTTTCTCCATATCCAATGAAAATTTTCTTTTGTTTTTCGTATTCGTCAAGGATATAACTTTCAAGTTCCTTGTCCTTGCATAATCCATTGTATGCTACAGCAAAAGCAACAATTGCAGACATGTTCATGGTGTTCTTGGCATCGCTAATGTTGCTATCAAAAACAGAACGAAGTAAATCCTTTGATATATCATGATGAAATGATTTTGAGATCTTAATCATTCCTTGAATTGTAGGATTGTCAATACAGAATTCGTAGCCAGTCAATTCAGTCAACATCAACTGAGAACCATTGGACTTGATTTTCTTTTCGTAGTCAGACTTACCTGGTTCTGTCTTAATGAACTTGGCAATGTTTCGGAATGCCTGATTTTCAATTTCTGTGGCTTTGTATTCGTCTACTTGTCCTTCAAATTCATTTTCAAATTCATCTTCAAACATAGTTCGTTTCCTTTGTTGTTATTGATGTTTTTAATAGTTAAAATATATCAAAAATGAACTGTATTGTCAACTTAGATAATGTAAAAATTTTGTTACTTTTGAGAATACAGTATTTGGCAGTACTTTGCTGTCTAAGTGTATTTTGTATTGAATGTAGTGCTCTATCATCAAAAAGAAACAGGCCCAGCAATGTACCAGACCTGTTCCGTATGGAGGTAACAAATGGTTATGTTCTAGTTCTCAAAGATCCCAGCATCCATGCACTTGTCACGGACATTGGCGAGATTGAGAAGAGCCCAATGGTAATCATCTTCATGGATCTTCTTGTAGCTGGATGTCGCATCGTTCGGGTCATAGAACTGTTCATAGTAATTGACCTTGTAGGTAGCGAAATCAAATTCTGCCTTCAAAGCTTCTTCATTCTTTCCTGCCTTCTCAAGAGCGAGAATGTTGATGATCTTGTTGTGGGATTCCTTAAGGAATTCTTCATTGAAAATGGTTGTGTTCTTCATAGTATAATAGCTCCTTTGTTAATGATTAGTTTTCTTTTTCACCGGGCTTCGTGACATTGAATCCCTGTGAACGAAGCAATGCAATTGCCTTTTCTCGTTCCAGATCCTGGTCAACTTTTTCCTTCTCAGGCAATTCGTAATCCATCACACCCTTGATTTCGTGTTTTGGATCTGCCCATTCAGTGAACTTCGTGACCTTAGCAATGAGGGAATCCATGAACTTTTTGTATGATTCCTTATCCTTGATTTCGTCACTCTTGGCAACCTGTCCCTTCCTGTCAACGATGTAGTCACCATTTTCATCCTTGGCATCTTCCAACCACGGTTCAATGATCTGGAGATACTTTTCTTGCCATTCACGGGATTGGTTCTTCTTGTCATAGTTCATCATGTTGGAAACATTTGTTTCCAGGATAGTCCTGTCACCTGCAGGATACAGACGATAGATGGCATTGTACTTGGTAGAACGGTACCCAGCTTCAAATTCTGCTTCTCTACGGACCTTTGGAGAATGGATTAGTTCTTCCATTGAATAACTCTTTCCAGCCATCAAAGGAGATGTAAATTCACCCCTGTCCCTAGAGAAATGGAGAAAATGGCATGCTTCGTGAACGAAGATAGCAAATGCCTTTTCTGCCTTCAATGGTTCGTAGTCAGGATGTTCCTTCATGAATTCTTCACTCACAACTTCGTCCTGGAACTTGACCTTCTTGTTCTTTACATCTGCTACACAAATGGACGGGAGATTGATCTGGTCAAGTGCGAGATGGTTAGTGAAGTAGCCACCGACACCTTCTTCCATTGGCACACCCATAGAGAATGTGGCAAAACCAGAATCATTGTTCTCAAGTGCACTCATGACTTCAGCAAAGAATTCCTGGCGTCCTGGATTCGGATCATCCAATGTCCAGTCTTCAAAGTCACAGGAGATGGTGGTAATTTGTCCGGGTTTAACAATCATTTATAGTTACCTCTTATTGAAGTTTAACAGTTTAAATATAGATTTGTTCTCAACCAATGTCAATAGATAGAACAAAAATTATTGTAATTTCTTGTTTACAAAGTTATCATGAATCTTAATTGCTTTCACAAAATGTTCAATCTTTTCCTTGATCTTGTCATCTTCAAGATAGAAAGGGTCCCTACCATACCATCGTTCAAAATTGACAATAAACTGAAAGAATCTCCAATCAGGAAAATTCTGTTGATGGATTTCCTTCAAGTAGTCATACAAATCATTCAGTCTATTCGGATCCCTCATAATTCTGTTTCTCCTTCCTTTTCTTTATGAGAATTGGGGGGTGGTGTTATCCACCCCCGATGTGTATGGCATGCAGGATTACTTTGTTACACCGAGAACGTCGTGAACATAAGAGTTGATGTTCAGGTTGAAGTCGAACTTGTCATTGATTCCACGGGCGAAAGACACAGTCTTCATGCGATAGGAATCAACGGTAGAGTAAGCACACACAACCTTGCCATTCTTGGTAATGTAGCGGAAAGAGTGCCAATCGTAATTGGGAACATCCTTCTCAAACATTTCAAAAATTGTGACCAGCTTGCGGAACATTGCGAGATGCTTGCCATCCTTGGTCTTACGGAGACAATTGGTCACGAACGGGCCATTGTTCTTTGCATATTCGTCCAGACATGCGAGAACCTTGCGGTCAGTGCAAACATGTTCAATCTTACGGAAGATCGCATGTTTTGACACCTTCCACTGCATCACGATGCCATGTTCCATGAGAAGCTGTTCTTCCACCTTCACCATGTTGCGTTCATATTCAGCATTCTTGATCTTGTGTTCCTTCTTTGAAAGGAGCTTTTCAGAGCAAGCAAAGATGTCGGCAAAGACCTTTTCCGGATTGGCACGATAATCATCGGCCTGAATCACATAGACGAAGTCAGGAGAAGTAATCATCCGATGATTCTTCCAACCCTTGAAACGATAGACACGGGCATGCTTCTTACCGCTCTTGATACAGAGATGGTTCTTCATCAGGCGGGTCTGAATTTCCTTGTGTTCAGCATCAGTGAGCGGGAGCGGTTCGTAGTGAGTAGTTGCATGTGCCATAGTTGTTACCTCTTTATGGTTGATGGTTTTTGATGTTTACAGTTTAAATATAGAACTTTGTTGTACAGTTGTCAAATGTATTTTTGTAAAAAGAAATTAACATTCAACATGAATTACAAAAGCATTAATGAAGTCATAGGTATCTGTAATGTATTCTTCAATTTCTACCTTCTTGAACAAGAAAATCATACGAGAATCTTCATTGAGAAATTCATCTCTGTACCTATGGATATACCTAATCAATTCACGATTCATGAACTTGTTTTCATCCATATTGTTAAAAACGATGGTGGAACGAATGTTCTTGTATGACTTCACGAAATCTAGAACATCTTCTAGTTCGTTGAAGTTATCCATATTGATTTCTTTGTGATTGGTGTAACGCTTACGAAGATGGTCAATGATCTTATCCGTATTAGAATCACTCTGAACGATAATAGACTGAGTGTGCGGAATGAAATTGAGCATTTCATTGAATTGGGCTATCTTCATAGTTGTTACCTCTAGTTGTTGATTGTTTACAGTTTAAATATAGATTAAAACTGTACATTTGTCAATAAGGATAATGTAAAACTTTATTTACACTTCTTTTTCTTTCCAAAATGTGATTCTATAAGTATCCCTACAATAGAGATATGGAGCACTGCCAATGTAGTCAAGATTTGGATTGGCCTTGATAAATGCCCAACATTCTTGTTCCGTGCCAGTATAATCGCAGAACTCGTAAGTACTTGTGTCCTCTGTGCCAGTATTCTCTTTGGTATAGTCCCGTGGTGTCATCCACTTTTCCTGCTCTTGAGCTTGTTCCTGCTCGGCCTTCTTCTCCAACTTGGCCCTAAACTTGCGGCCAATTTCCTTGGCCTTGTCCATGACCTTCTGCTTGTGGGATCTGCGTTTCTTTTTATTTTTATCCATAGTAGTGTTTTTCCTCATTAGAGAAGAATTGTGGTATCAATGTAAGCATTGAAAGCATATGCCAATACAACAATGGCAATGTAGAAGATCGTCTTCTTCGTGGAGATTGAATCCTTCTTCTGATAGTATTCAGTCCAGGACTTGTAACCTTTGGGGAAAATCTGATTGACCATTGTTGTTTACCTCGTTGATTTTATTATTTACAGTATAAATATAAACAATTTTATTGGAACTGGCAACCGAAAAACATTGAAAAATGGTAAAAAATTAGTTACATTGGATTACATTATGGGATATTATCAGAAATTTCACAAGAAGAACAATTACAATGGCGGCCATGGCTATAACAATGGCGGAAATAACTGGCAAAAACCAAGTTATAGGAAACCACCTTATGACCCCGCAAAAGCAGCAGAAAAGAAGTTAAAGGAAGAAGAAAAGAGACTTACCCATGAACAATTGGAAAAATACATCCCAATTTTCAATTCCTTGGACATCTTGCACTGTGTAGGTATGTTCAACAAGATTAGAAAGAAGATCACCAAGCAATCTAGACAGATCTTGAAAATGCTAATCGTGAACAAGTTGCTCTACCACAATCCAATGATACCTTGGGAAGGGGAGATACCTGACGAAGTCAAGGAAGTGAACGAATACATTGAATTCCTAAGGATAAAGAATCTAGAATATACTGGAAAGGAAAAACCTGAAGAAAAACATGAAAATTAAAAATGACCACAATATATTGTGGTTTTATAGTATAAAAACTTGGTATAGACCACAATATATTGTATGTGTTTTTGAAGTAGTATAAATACACACGAATTTTTATCAAAAAATGCTGAAAATATTGACGATAGAGCAAAGTTCATAAAATAACAATGTTTTTAATGGATATAGTGGATTTGGATTAAAAATTGGTATATTTGTTGTATGGCGAAAAAACATCCATTAAAACCAGATGAAAGTCAAATGGTTCAATTGTTCCAACAACTTTCGGTAGAACAGTGTGTTGAACTTTTTAAACAAAACTATGATAATTATAGTCCACTATTAAAAAATAGGCTATATGTTGTAATTGGTGCAAAAACTGTCTGGGGCAAAGATTATATTTCAAACAAAAATTATAAGGAACGTCAAAAACAAAAATAATTTTTTATATATACAATATGATGACTAATTGTGTATATAAAAATATAAACGGATTTAAGATTGACAAACCACAATTTGTCATCAATAAAAATGTCAATCTTCACAAAATTAAAGGCACCATGGGGCAATTTGGCCCCATGGTTTTGAAGTATAATAAAATAATTAAAAAAGGAGGATATAAATTTTTCATTCTTTATTTTTGTATATTTTAATACATGAATGAAGAAAACACAAAATACAGTCACAATGGTTATTTTAAATCTAAATATGTTGAAGATCCTAAGATTAAAGAAGAATGGTCTATTTTAAAGCCATTATATGATGGATTAACTATAACTCAATCAGTTATACTTTATCATAAACAAAAACATCAAATTAACAAATTCAATAAATTTAGATTAAAATTTCTAATTGGAATGAAAATACTATATCAAAATCCAAAAACTGAAGAAAATCGCAATTTAAACCCAAAAGAATATGAACATGTACCTAAACAGTTTTTGGAGAATGAAAAATAAAAATGAAAAGTTTATATATACTATATGAAAAAATGTATAAGAAACAAAATATATAGTAGTGTATCAAAAAAGAGTTTTTATTTTAAAAATTATGCATTTTTTCATGCGGAGTCATCAAGTGAACAACTTGATGTCTTTTTTGTTATTAAAAGAAGTTTAAAAGAAAAAAGAAGGATTGCTACTAACAATCCTTCATGTAAAAACAACATAAAAAATGGAATATACAGTCGGTTAGACAGGATAAACCAAAAAACATAGTACATAGTGTAATAAGATTTTGAGTTATATGTGGTATATATAATCACAATTTAACAATAGAAAAAATACACAAAAAATTCCATATTAGAGCGGTGTTCCCAAAGGGAAAGAAGTAATACTTATCAACCCGACGAACCTTATAATATGGTGGAAGATGGAAGAAGGTGTTTCCATTTATCTAATGTCCCTGCGAACAGGTCACTTAGTAGTAGGTAGCATTGATCTTCTAAAAACAATACCTACAAAGGTTTCATATTGAAACTGGAGAGATGAATGTCTAACGAACATTCAACGTGGCGCTGTAGGATTGGAAATGTAGTTGGTTATAACCGCGCAGCCGTAATCATAAGTTCCAATTAAAATTCCTTGAGAAGCCGTTTTTCTTCTCTGCATAGCCGAGAAGTCTTCAAAGGAAGGAATACATCAAAAAATTACATGCAAGCTTTGCTTGCGGCAGCTAGCTGCCAAATCAAATAGTTCCCTTAAAGGGAACTGCTCAAATGATCTTTCGGCTTCGCCTTCAAGATCATTTTCGCAAATTATTCCTTACGAAGTAAGGGTGAGCGAAAGCGAACAATTTAAGGATAGTTTATATGCTCACTTCGTTCGCTTGTTCCATCGCTTATTCGCTTCGCTCATAAGCTCTAGAACAAATCCTTATTTTAAGGAAGTAAATTAACTTATAGAATAGTCTTTAACTTATCATTGTTCGCTTTCGCTCACAATGATACTTTCCTTCGGAAAGTTTATAACTTTAAAGGATGAAGTAATGGTATACAGCACAGTCATGAAGAACAATTTATTTCTTTGCTGTTTTAAAGACAAATCCTGCTGCCTGCGGGGCTGCTGTGCGACTGAAGTACTGCTGGAAACTTAATTATTAGGCCGATTATCCTGAGTCGAACAGGATCTTTCAAGTGCCACAAACTTGCGTGCTACCGTTACACCATAATCAGCATGTTAGAGCACTCTGTTGGATTCGAACCAACGCGGGGAATCATCCCAACAGTTTTGCAGACTGTCCTATTCGTCCTGACTCTAGGCAAGAGTGCATAAGTGGCTACTGAGATTTGAACTCAGGTCACCTGTTTGGTAAACAGGCACATTAACCAGACTATGTTATAGCCACATTTTTAACAGAGGGTACAGGATTTGAACCTGTGTGGGAGATTAATCCCGAAGGTTTAGCAAACCTTTGCCTTTAACCAGCTCGGCCAACCCTCTATAGCGGAGGATAAGAGATTCGAACTCCTAAGCGATTTCTCGCGGTGGTTTTCAAGACCACTTCCTTACCAGTTAGGATAATCCTCCATATAGTACACTCGGTAGGATTTGAACCTACATCACATCGGCGTTCGTAGCACCGGACTCTTCCAATTAAGCTACAAGTGCATTTTTAGCGGAACCAACCAGAATTGAACTGGTGTTATCGGATTGACAGCCCGATGTATTAACCACTATACTATGGCTCCAGTAGTACACAGGGTAGGCTCTGCCCCTACAATCTCCAGTATATCAGACTGGCAAACGAACTAGTCGTTCTGCCTGTGTATATGTTTTCGTGCCAACTCCAGTTGCCGCCACTGGCTACTCTGATTTTCAGTCAGGCCCAATCACTGGATTTGGGTTAGTTGGCATTTTTTCATGGACTAGCCGGAGGACGATTCCGGACTCTTCGGTTTGCAAAACCGATGTGTTACCAATTACACCACGTAGCCCAAAATGTTTAGTACCCTGCCACGGTGACGATCCGTGCTTCCATCATAGAAAGTGATGTGTCCTACCAACATAGACGAACAGGGCATATAAAAACCAAAAATCCCGTGGAGTTCGTTCCACAGGATTCTCTTGATTCTCTAAAAATTCAATCAAATGCTATGGAACACTTACAATTCGTTCTGCACCACAAAGACGGTCGCTAATAAAGGACCACTCGTCGGCAAAACTAATATGTGAATGTACCATTGTCATTTGTTTACCTTGTTATTGTATATATAACTTTTCCTTTTCAAAAACACAACCAAAAATGATTTTTTCTAAAATAGAATCCATCATTTTCGTTTACGAGGGTAAATATAGTATATTTTAATACAATGTCAATAGTATTTTCAAAATTTTTGTTTCATTTAGATCTTCATCTACAGTTCAAAAATACATAATTTTCATGTAAACAAAAATAAATAGTTATATTTAACATTATGAAATATATTATATCATTTACAAGTTGGGAAAAACGCCTGCCAAATATAGCAGAGTTTTATGAAATTAATTTTAAGAATCTTAATACAGATAAGTATAAATTATGTTTAACTGTATGGAAAGAAGAGTTAAAATTTATTCCACCTGAATTACAGAAGCTAATTGACGATAATAAAATTGAATTGATTATTGCTGAAGAAAACTTAAAACCACATAAGAAATACTATTATGTGATGAAGAAATATAAAGAATATCCAATTATTATTATTGACGATGATATAAAATATAATATAAAAGCTTTTGATATATTAACAGAAAGATATGAAAGAGATAAATGTATTTGTGGTTTTAGTGGCGAACTAATTGATACAGAACAACCATATGGATTCTGGTTAAAAATGCCTAATATAGTGATGTCTAATGATAAAAAACATCAATATAAAGAAGAAGCTATAAAATATAATCTTGTAGATAAACCACGAATGGATATACTTATGATTGGTCAAGGAATGGTTTTATATCCACCTGATTGCCTTAAAGTAGATGATATTGATATGAATGAGATTTATGAAACTTTAAGAATGGATGACTTCTTTTTAATGAAAAGGGCGCAGGAATTAAATATACCTAGAGAGATAGTTAAATTAGATACTGGTGTATATGGTAAAAACTGGAAAGCACCTTCCGCATTATATCATCAAGGTGATCTTGTTGAATATACTACTAAATACTGGCATAAGATAAGTCATATGTTTACAAATATGCCTTATATAAAAGAATGCAGAACAAAACAAATAAGTAATGCAAGAAATGAAGGTTTAATGCAAGGTTACATGAAAGCATGTAAACTGTATGGTTATAATATACTTCTTAAAAATGAAAAAGATAAAACTGCTTTAGAAGATTTCTTTAATTAAAAAATGCTCCCTTTCGGGAGCATTTTCGTTATGAGAGATACAAAATTACATACAAGACAAATATGTCTTCAATAAATTAAGTTCACATTCGTCAATGTTATTTTTCGTTCTTGAACTATTTTGCTGCAATAACTGATAACACATATCGCAGGATTCATGGAACTTCCTAGCCTGGTCAGGTGTGAAACAAGATATACTAATAGCCAAAGCCAATGAATCAACAGAAACATCAAAAATCCTGTCGGAAGATCCCTTCTTGATATAATCAAGATTGGAATTGATAAGGAACATGAAATCAGAAATGTTTTTGCATAAACCCCATAGTTTATCAAAATCATCCCATTCCTTTTGCTTATTGCACCAACGAGTGCAATTGCCACTCACAGTGCGAGTGTTGTATTCAAGGCCAGTATCATGCCATTCTTGAAGAGTATTGTAAGTATTCATAGTTATTCTCCTTTATTGGATTAATGTTTATAATTATAGTAATTTTTATTGACTTGTCAAAAATTTTTACTTCACTTAAAGTCCTTATTGATCTTATATTCCTTGATCTTCTGTTGCATGAGCAGTGTACATTCCTTCATTTCCATGTCTTTTCCAAAATCCAAACATAACTTCTTGACTTCTTCCAATTTTAGATTCTTGTAATACAAGCTGTAAAACTCATTGGCAACAGTAATAAATTTTCTATAATCATCTGTACCGTACTTATCATACATCATGGCATACAGATACTCAAACTTGAATTGGGTATTCTTTTTTAATGTACTCAATCTAATGTAATTTTCTTTAAAATTTAACTGTATAATCAAGTATGGAGAATTCTGTAGATTCCCTTTTAGTGTCATATCGCATCTAGAATCAGGAAAATGTTCTGTGAAGAATGTTTCAAGTTCAGCTGTAATGGACTTGATTCTAGTTGCATTTTGGATGGCTTTGTCGCAGTATTTGTTAATTTTATCTGTATTCATAATTCTTTTTTAGAAAAGGACAGGGCATTACACCCTGCCCCTGTTTCGAGGTACAACAATGGCTTATTCGTCAATGGAGAAGAGCTGCTCGGTAGTCAAATGATACAAAACCCAGGACGGAATGTATTCTTCTGTACCAGGAGTGCTAATCATAAAGATTTTCTTAAAGAAATGGTCAGGTTTATCAAAAGTAAAGCCCATATCTGTGAAAAAAATTATTCCATCGAACTTCGCTTTTCTTTCCTGTATAGCAGACAAGACACATTCAGGATTCGTGCAGCCCCTTCCAATGAGTTTGAATTCGCTCTTCTTTTGCTTTTGGGAGGTAAACGGTCCACACACACCATCCCAGAAACAGTAGGACACATCGGCATGTTTTACGAACTTGTTCACAATGGCACACCCACGTTCAACATCTTCGTCGGACATAGAACCAGAGCAATCAATAGCAACGAGGATACGGGAGCGGAATTTATGTTTCTTACCAGGAACATCAAAATTCTTTCTACGATCTGGACGCATACGGGTATCTTCAGTAAATTTGTCTACTGTATTGGCCTTGAATCTACGTAGAACGGTACGCGGGTCAAACTTGGGTGTATTGGCAGAAAGAATAGCCTGGAGAAGACCACCACTAATGTTTCCCCATTGAGAAGCATTGTCAGCAATGTGGTGAGTGATTTCCTGGATTTCCTGGTCAACCATTGTATTTTCTTCCCAACCTTCAGTAGCCTTTTCTGCTGCTTCGGCAGATCCATCAAAATAGTCATCCAATGCGGACTGGGTAGAAGATTTTCCCTTACCACCATTTTTATCCTTACCAGATCCATTTTTGCTAGAGCCTTGTGATTTACCTTGTCCTTGACCCTGACCTTCACCTTCACCTTCGCCCTGACCACTACTCTGTTGCTGTTGTGACTGGGCACATTCCATCAACATAGAGAATACCTTTTCCAAGAACCAATGGTCTTCTTCATTGAACTTGAGTTTAGAAGTTTCACTACGGAATTTATCCTTGCTAGGAAATTCGTTCAACACATCCATAACTTCTTGCTTATGGGTATTGAGAACTGAACGCTGCTTTTCGTCAAAGCAAATGTAGTCGGACGATTTCTTGAAAATCTGGAGAGGATAAGATTTACGTGTAGTGATGTGGTGTAGGGCGATACGCAAACATTCACTATAGATGATATAAGACAGAATGGATGCTTCTTCAATCTTGCACATCCAAATGGGATTATATTCTAGATTGACAGCACTACCAGTGCCACGGCAATTCAAACGCATAGTGACCATCGGATCCTTAATGGGTTTCAAATCACACAAACCAAAATAGGAAAGGATGGCTGGTTCAAATTGCATCAACTTCACAGCAGAAGTCAAAAGTTCTTCGGCCTTCTTATTCAAATCATTCCAACAGGAATTATATGATTCAGAATCATTCTTATAGAGTTCCTGTAGATCTTCTTTGGAAAGTTTGAGAATTTCTTCGTTAGTCATTGTTAGTGTACCTCTTTTGTTGTTTTTTAACCAAGTTAAATATAGATAATTCCATTTGGATGGTCAACAATAAGTATGTAAAAAGAATTTTACTTTCAAAAAAAGAATGGCTCCCTTTTTTACGAGGGAGCCACCCTTCAACCATCAACAAAGGAAATTATTTGTCTTCCGCATATTCATTATGGACATCCACAATGGAGATGTAGAGTTCCTTCAAGGCATTTTTTTCAATGCCATGTTCGTCCTTCACACGGATAGAGCAAGCCTTGCCCATGAGCTTAGTCCATTTCTGTTCCTTGGTATGGGCAACATCTACCGCATTGGTGTAGACTTCCACCTGGATTTCCTTGGTCAGGTTAGACAGGAAATAGTAGTAGTTGTCTGCATACTTCTTAGCCAGTTCAGTGGGCTTCTCCGGCGTTCCGAACTTACCCTCATTTTCGTGGAGATAAGTGCAGACAGAATTTCCGAGCTGGACCGCTTCAATCTTGGATTTCTTACACAAATCCTTGATCTTCTTTGCGTAATCCTTTTCAAAATTCTTAGATTCCATTAGTGCCTTGGCATCCAATCCAGTACCATGCTGAGCGAAGTAGGTCTTGAACTTGGCAGCAATGGCCTGACCAACATAACCAGCACACGATTCCTGGAGAATACCCAAACCATCCTTACCATCCAGGAGACCTTCATCCATTGCCTTGTCAAGGAAGTTGGCGAAATGTACCCAGGTACGACGTGACGGGAGAATTCCATCAAAGCTCTTACTAGCAGTCTTACTAGCATTTGCATTTGAATACGGGTCAAGGTCACTAGAGTATTGGGAGATGTAACCAGTCACGATAGAGTTTACACCACTATCAATAGCCCAGTCAAGCCATTCACCAACAGTCGGGGTGAAGTTGTAGACAACGAAACGGTCCATTTTAGCGGGGTCAAATTCTTCCACATCATAGTTACCATCATCACCTGGGTTGATAGCACAAATCACGTGCGAACCTGGAGCCAGCTTGAAATTCAAAATACGATGGTCAAGACCAAGCTGCATCATAGCATTGGTAACGAGGGTAGTACCACGGTTGATTTCATCCAGGAACAAAGTCACAGGGATAGGATTGCCATGTTCGTCCTTCTTATACCAATACGGAGGAACGAATTCAGTTTCACCAGTTTCAGAATTGATACGAGGCAGACCAATCAAGTCACCAACGTCGGAGATTTGGGATGCCTGGAATTCCACACATTCCTGATGCCACACATTCTTTGCCAGCCAACGAATGACTTCAGTCTTACCAATACCGTGAGGGCCCTTTAGCATAACAGTATGGGTGTTGGGGGTGACGGCCAGGACTTTCTTAAGTGTTTCAATGTTCATAGATTATTTTTCCTTTTTAGTTTATGGTTGATTGGTTTAACGGGTTTAAAATTACAAAATCAAATAGCAAATGTCAATGGATTGATGATGTAAAATGATTTTTACAATCCACTAGAACATATCATCAATGACTTTCAATCGTTTCTTGTTTTCGTGCCTCTTATAAGCATTACATAATCCACCCAAATGCTCAATTAGCATTTCATCGGTCATAGTCCATGCTGGAACAGCACCATTGAACACGAATTCTTTTGTTCCCAACGAATCCTTGAGATCTTCTACAGTTTCCAAACACATGTAGACAGTTCCATCGTTGATACAGATCAAGAAACCTTCGTTTCGGTTAAAACTATCCTCGTTTACGAAGGCTTTGATTTCTGCTGTTTCATTTTGTTCGGGGTCATCCATAATTGCCCTATCACGATCTGACACGTACAAACCAAGGAATGATACGATCTTCTTGAATCTTTCAATACCTTCTGTAACCATATTAGAAATTCCTTTTTAAAAGTTTCCAATTTTTATTGATGGAATTGGGAAACCACCAAATTCAATGTTCATCCGGGTTTATGTGTCACTAAACAACTTGCTGATTTAACAGCGTTAGATTGTTAATTTGGATTCCCATTGAATCTAAGGTATAATATAGATAAAAACTGGCCGTTTGTCAACCAGTTTTCATTAGATCTTTGTAAAATTTTGTTTACATATAAGAAGTACTAGTATTCTTCATCGTCTGGATTATCTCTCATCCCAATTCCACATGCTTCTTCCCATCCTTCGTTCTCAATGATGTCAGATACTGTGTCTTCTTCCAAATAGTTCAAAAGGACATCTACAACATCTGCACCATCCAATGAACCATCTTGAACAGCCGTAAGCAATTTTTCCTTAATGTTATCCATTTTTTACATTCTCCTGTTAAATTGTGAATTATCTTTATATATTAGAAATCTTCTATGATTCCTGCATGTTTCTTGAAGGACTGTACATAGTTCTTCTTCAACTTGTTATTTTGTGTTTCCAATTCAAGTCTCTTCTTATCATTTTCTAGGTACAGTTTTCGTATGGATTTCAATTCTTCTGTTTCAGATAGTTTCTTGTACAGTTCCAACTTCTTCATGAAATCTTCAATTGCTGCTTTGAATTCTTCCTTGGTGTTGATTGGTTGCTTGTCCGTATTGCTCCACCATCTAAAGAATGTAGAATTTAATTTGCCTTTATACATGAATTCATTAATGACCCAATCTGGCATGTTTTTGATTTCTTGTGGCTTGTTATAGACCATAGCACAATCAACATAACTACGATTATAATTCAAATATTTTGAATCTACAATTACTGGATCTTCATCTTTCTGATTAAGGGTAGATGTATAATCAAAGATTCTATATTTTGGTCTTCTTTTGAAGTAATTCTTTGTTGCTGGAATATCAACAAAATTTATGCTACTATGACCAAAAGTCATATTGTACTGCTTACAGATCTCTTTAATTTCTTTCCAATACATA
>Ga0247608_10003670_pt1 | contig 17708 bp, 8 predicted proteins | sample 176DNAGHGlowgp2_FD_193490 | JGI IMG/M metagenome (GOLD analysis project Ga0247608, IMG submission 193490) | Sheep rumen microbial communities from Palmerston North, Manawatu-Wanganui, New Zealand - 1766 DNA GHGlow gp2 | ecosystem: Host-associated > Mammals > Digestive system > Stomach > Rumen ... | reverse complement strand
AGATAGCAGTAAATTAACTCACCCTCTCTATTGGTAACGTATGTAGGCTTGCCGAATGCTGTTCCACCAAGTGTGATTTCACAATCAGCACCATTTGCCTCAACTGCAATACGTCCACCTGCATCTACTGTACCACTACCACCAATATTAACTATTTGTTTGTTTCTAAACATCATAGCAGGATTGTTGGTTGTGCTTCCAGTGAAAGTTACTGTCTTACCTCCAAGGTTCAACTTAACAATGTTTTTAGCAGTAGTTCCAGCTGCGATAGTACCAATGGTCAAGTCCTCAGTCAACTTAGCCTCACCGTTGTTATTCTTCAACATAGTATCCAAACCGCAATCAGTTGGAACGGAATAACTAGTAGTATAATAAAGGTCTAATACAATATCCTTGAGTCTAGCATATTCTGCTTCTTTCTGAGCAAGCATTGCGTCAACCTCGTCTTTTGTATAAACGGCATCAGCATCGGCTTTTGTATCAATCTTTTCTGCTGCCAAATTTAATGATGACCACAAATCTGTCAATCCGCTTTCAACCTCATCTTTTGTTGCAAGGTTCGAAATGTCTTGGTGTTCTGTCAAGAACTTATCATCGCTTTCTTGTTTTGTGTATACATTGCTTGAAAGTGCCTCAAAATCTGCTTGTGATGCCTTTAAGCCTATTGCTTCTTGCAATTCGTCATCTTTGAGTTTTAACGTTGCTATATCGCTTGAAATTGGTGTTATTTGGGCTTCTATTGCTTCCACGTCTGATGAGTCTGCCTTTCCAGACACAGCATTAGCGATTTCTGTTTGGACATCGGCAGTTTTAGCATATTCATCCATTGAAGGGATGTCAGATTTATCTGCTTTTTCATCAAGTTTTGAATCTACCTCGTCTTTTGTATAAAAAGTGCCTCCACTAATGATGTCTTTAAAATCGACATCTATTTCTTCTTTTCCAGACTCAGTATTGAAAATTATTTTAAGTACAGTTCCATCAAGTTCAACTGACTCAATCATTCCATCTTTAATAAAATCTGTAGTGTCGATTGAAGCGATTTCTTTTTTATTGGCGAAGAAAACTATTTTGTTCTCATTTTTTTCATAAGACACATTATCTACTTTACTTTTTTTAAGTTCTTCTATGTCTTTTAGTTCTTGCTCATCATTTTTTTTGCTTTCAGCCAAATCGTCTTCTACAGCAGAATTTTTACTGATGTAGCTATTTGCCTCTTGGTATCCCCAAGGCTCATACATTCTGTATTTTCCCATCACATTATAAGAGTTAAAATTAAATTATTTTTTTGTTAATAAGTTTCATGCGCAAGCATCGCAAGAAGATTGTTTATTTTCATATATTCCCCTTCAATCCACATATAAATGTCTCCGTTTCTTCTTATTTCGAATGCATTTTTCCTGTCGAAATCTGAAGTTCCATTTCCTATTGTGAATGAGGTTTTTTCGGAATCATCAATACCGCTATGTGTTACGTTATATGTTCCAAATCCTACTTCATGTGGGTTGCTAGTCTGGATTCCTTCTCCTATTATTGTAATTGCGCTGATTGCTTCCTTTATGTCATGTATTTCACGGTGCATTACGTCAACAACACCATTGCCACTATCCTCATAGTCAGCTCTGTCATCGCCATCCCATTCTGTCAATGCTTTGACTATGTTGCTAGTGTGTGCAATGTCTTTTGACAGTTGGTTCTCAGCTCTCAATGCCCTGCTTACCTCATCGCTAATAGCCCTAGTGATTGAATTTTCTGCATTGGTTGCCCTTGCCTCCTCTGCTGAAATTTTCCTATCAGTTGATGATTCGATTTCATTTCTTAACTGATTGACATAAGACACATCTGCCTTTGCTGATATTTTTTGCTCTAAGGCATAGTCTTGATTATCCACATAATCCTTCAAATCAACAACTTTCGCATCAGCATATGTTTTTGATTGGGCTAATGCTTGCTGTGCAACTTTATCAGCATATTTCCTAGACCCGTAAATTGTGATGTCAATATCTTTATCTTGAGGAGTACCCATTAAGGCATCGTCCCCAGCGGCTCTGTCATTTATTTCTTGACGCAAGCCGTTTTCAAGTTCTGTTAATCGGCTGTCTCTAGTTAGGTTTTCTTCTCTAATATCATCAATCCTAGTGTTAGTGGCATTAACTCTAGTATCAAGAGCATTATCACCGTTTATTCTATCTTGGATTTCTTGACTAAGCCTATCATTAACAGTATTAACGTTTCCACTTACAATAACAAGCTGTGATTTATCTGCTTTTGTATCTCTAATACGTTGAAGGTCAGAATCTAGGATATTCATATCACGAGAATAATCTGCCTTGTCAACCTTTGAGTTAAGATTGTTTGAAAGCGTGTCAACTTTAGACGTAAGTGTATCTACGTCTGACTTATTTGCTTTGTTTGGTAAAGATACATCATTTATGAGCCTGATTGACTCTATATTTTGGTTGACTTGTCTTTGTAATGCATCAGTAGTGTTTGTCAAATTTTCAATGTCAGATGTATGCTTTACCTCAATGACATCTAATCTATCATCAATGTCATCAATGGCATTATTAGTGTCGTTTTTAAACTGCGTATAATCTGAATTGAGTTGTGAATACTGGTTATTTAAAGTTGTTTGGACATCAGTGACCCTAGCATCTAACTCGTCAACTCTAGTTTTAGTTGCATATTTTGAGTCTGCTTCGTTTTCTGTAATGTAGCCTTGATTTCTTACCCATTCTTTTGTCGGATATTCTCCAGACAAGTCATCAAATTTCTCTTCTATCTCAGATTTCGTGTATACATCAGATTTTTTGGCAAAAACATCATATGCTTCTGTCTTGTCTATTTTTTCATCAATATTGGATTCTAATGCATTTAACCTTTCGTTTGTTTCTTCCTCAAAATCAGACTCTTGGGATATATGTTGGGTTAATCTATTATCTACATCATTAATTTGATTAGAAAGGTTTTCGATGTTATCGTAAATAGGGTTGAAATCATCAACAATTTCATTAATCTTAGTTGTTATTTCTTCATCACGATTTTCTAATTTGTCAATTCTTTCCCTATTTTTATTGATACCTTTCGCAAGCCACTTGTTAATCATGTCTTGCTTATCAATAAATGTGTCAACTTTTCCGCTAAGTTCATTAACAACAACAAGGTCAGCTTTGTCTTTTGTTGCACTAGAGATTGAACTGATTTCCTTGTCTTGCTCTTTATTTGTCTCACGAATATCGCTTAAATCAACATTTGGTATTCCCATATATACGTTTTGGTCAGCATATCCGTAGAACTCTAAGTGTCTTATTCTTTTTCCCATAATTTTTTACGATTAATCTTGTAAATTACGATTTATTTTTTGTGTTTAGTACTATTATACTATAAATAGTTTTTTTGAAATAAAAATACATAAAGAATAAGAAATATAATCCGTTTAACATTTTTTATATAAAATAACTTGGTTTTTCAAACTTTTTTTCGTACCTTTGCATTAGAAAAAATATATTTTACTATTATGAGCAAATACATAGGCAAAAATTTAGACCGATATGGAAATATAATCTACGTTATCGGTTTTAATGATAATGAAATCGAATTCAGTACTGATTTGAAAAGGGCTATTCTATTGTCTACTGATGACAAAAAAATAATTAGCAAAATTCTTAAAAAGCAGTATAAGCCAAACATCAAATATATTGCATTAGAGAAATTTGAAGATATTTCAAAAACAACCCTTGATATTGTGCGTAATTATAATCACGGTTTTCTAACAGATGCTGCTAAATTCGCAAATAAAAAAGATGATATGAGTCTTGAGTGTATTAATTTTGCGAGAAATCAAATTGATAATGTAAATACGTTTAGTGAATTTGGGGAAATCGTTGCAAACATCCTAATAGAAAAATATAATCTACAAAAAAAGGAACAATAATTATTGTTCCTTTTTTATTTTAAAAATTCCATTTATCTGGAGCATTTATTTTCATCGTTCCAAGTGAATATTTTGTTCTCATTTGACCAAATGTAATTGGTATAATATATTTTATCCCTAATTTTTTTGCTTGATAACAAATGTCTGATAAAGTTGCACCGCCACTTACATTATCATCAAATATCACAAAAACAGTTCCTTCAATTTTTGCTAATTCCTCTTCAATGCCATCTTGAGCTTTGAAAAAGTTCTGCAACCCCATTCTAACATCGTCTGTAAAGTTTTTGATTTGAAAATTTAAAGGACTTATTTCTACAATGTCTATTTTGTTGTTGGTGACATAAGTTTTTCCCATAACAGATGCGACAATGTTCTGTATGTTTGCTGTTCGTTCATCAACGGAAGGGCCTTTAGCATATTTGATTTTACTAAAAGCATTATCCCACCTTCCTTTACCTAGCTTAGTTCTTATGGCATTTCTTGCTTGTACTAAATTATTATAATTTTGTGCTAATTTTTGTGGAGATACTTTATTTCTATAGCTAATTATAACTTTATTAACCCACATGTTGTAGTTATTAATTAACTCTTGGTCTTGCGCAGCAGTTACGTTTTTAAATTTTCGTATGGTGTCGTTCATTACGTCAAGATGAGATTTATTATCTTCACCTTTTTGAAAATATCTGCCATTAAAATATTCTTTATTTTTATTGATAAAATCTTGGTCTTTTTGGAGGTTTGATAAATCTTTTTCAAATAACCTAGTATCAATTTTACGACATGGTAAACCAGAAATACCAATATTGTAATTTTCTAATATAGAAGCCATATTATCATTAAAATTACTAGAACTTGGTACTGGATATATTGATACACCTTTAAAACCATTGAAATTTTTATCACTTGAAGCCAATTCTTTTGAAACATGATTTACAACCCTAGAAACTTTTGAAACAAATGTATTTATAAACTCCCTAAATTCAGAATCTTCCATCATAAGTTCATACTCAGATTTTTCTCCGTTTACCTCGATATTTATGTTAGTTGTTTTATTTGAAAACTTATTTTTGAAATAATGCATTACTTCTGTACCTTTTATTGATGTAATGTTATATGAATTAACCCCACCCTTTAAAGGCACAATAAATGTATCTGAGTTATCTTGGTCCATTTTCCCAGTGTTAAGCATATCGTTAGAATTATAGTTACCTATATTTCTAGTACTATTTGCATTTTGTCTTTTGTTATAAGACAATTTCGCTTTTTTGCGTTTAAGTCCAGACACATAAACATCTTCATTTAGCACTTCTAGTTGTTCTTCGTTTATGTATATTTTTTTAGGCTTCGCATCATTAGTGTATAATACCATATTCTTCTTTCAATATTTTATTTATAGATTCTCTGATAATTTTATGTAATTTTTGTTCAGTTAGTCTAATTATCTGTTTATTTTCACTAGTTAAAACCCTATTTATCTCTGGTCCATGTTTAGGGTTGGCTGAATGAACATAGAACTTTGGCAAAGGTTGATTATTTTGCTTACAATAGTTAACTAACCATTTCGCGCAATTAACACCGTTATTGTTAATTTTCTGTTCATCACTTAATCCTTCGCCACCACCACGATTATTAAGGTCATGGTCAAAAGAGACAAATTGAGGTATGCCATTTTTCTCAACATAATCTATAAATTGATATATATTTTTAACCCAAATAAAATTAGCATTATATTGCTTCAATAAATTATCATAAAATTGTTTATTACGCGCAAATGTAGCAGATTTACTTTTTGTGCTCAGATATTTGTATGGGTCACGCTGGTCATCTAGCCATAAAATAGTTAAATTTTCCATATTGTTTTCCTTTATTGTGTTCTCGTTTTTTTCCCATCCATAGTCGATGTTATCCCTCTCGCCATTATAAGTGTAGTAATCACCCAAAATTGGTTGTTTCTGAGGTTTATGAGGAGTTCTAACCGTCTGTTGGCTATCATAGTCCAACAACTCCTTCAAATGCCTTGTAAGGACTGTATATAAGCTTTGGTCATAGCCCTTCTTTCCACCGACTCTCTTCATATGGTATCCTAATTTTTCAGCAAATACATGGATTGACCTAGGAGAGATATTCTTTCCTAGAGACATCCTAAATTTCTTACTCATTTCTTGTGCTGACCATATCATAATTTAACATTTTTTATATAAATATTTGCTTTTTACAGTTTTTTAACATATCTTTGCATAAACTAAGAAGTGATGGCATCTAGTTATGACCTATAGCTTCCAATAACGATATTAACAATTCAAATTAATGAAAGAAATTACAACAGAGGCCGTTAACACATTCCTCAATGGGCATGACCCAATGGAGCACATTATAGACATTGAATGTGCTTTCGATGAAGACCAAGTTAGCATTATCTATGTTGACAAAAATGGCGTTAAACGCATTAAAAAAGATGATTTCAAACCATTCGCTTGGGTTAAGCACAGCGCAGCAATCAGGCTCTTCGATGGCAATAAGGCGAAACTCAGAAGCACAATGAGAAGATACGGAATTGCCGTTAAAGCCTTAATTACGTCCAAGGATGGTGAAGAACCAAACGAGAGATTGGAAAATGGATACAAATATCTTTTCTATGCAACTAGAAGGATGTCAAACAAGGTTTTCCAAATGTTTTTCCAAGAAGGCGGTGTTCCCCTACAAGAACGTAAAAAAACTGACACACCGACAGAATCCAATAAAGAGTATATGGTTGTTACGCCAGTTGAGCAATATATGATTCAAACTGGGCGTAGGCTCTTCAAAGGCTATGATTCGTATGACCAATTGCTTAGATTTATCTTCGACTTGGAAACACAAGGTCTTAATCCTAGAATACATAGAATTGAACAAATTGGTATTCATTCAAATAGAGGATATGATAAAGTTCTATCTGTTGAAGGTAACACAAAAGAAGAATTAGATAGAAATGAGCTTAAAGCAATCGAAGAATTCTTGAAGATATTGGCAGAACTGAAACCAGATACAGTTGTTGGGCATAACTCTGAAAACTTTGACTGGGATTTCCTCATCGTCCGTTGTGAGCAATTAGGCGTTGATTTCTCAGAATTATCCACAAAATATTTTAGGCATCCAATCTATAAGAAAAAGAAAGAAGCAGTCCTTAAATTAGGTGGAGAAGTGGAGTATTATTATCCTACAATTATGTGGGGTCATAATGTATTGGATTCACTTCATGCTGCACGAAGAGCGCAAGCAATTGACTCCAATATGAAATCCTCAAACTTGAAATATGTAACCAAATACCTAAACTTGAAAAAACCAAACAGAGTATATGTTCCTGGAGATAAAATCACATCAACTTGGAACATAAAAGAAAAAATATTTGGCTTTTCAGATGTTGATGGCGATTGGTATAGAGTAACGGATAAAAAGCCGTTATTGCCAAACTATGAACTTGTAAGCGGAAGATACATTGTTGAGAGATACTTGCTTGATGACCTCTGGGAAACAGATAAAGTTGAAGATAGATTAAACGAATCCAACTTCCTTGTCGGTAAAATGCTTCCAACTACATTCTCAAGGGCTTGTACAATGGGTACAGCTGGCATTTGGAAACTTATTATGATGGCTTGGTCGTTTGAGAATGACCTTGCAATTCCAGCATTAGGGACGAACAAAAGGTTTACAGGAGGTTTATCTCGTTTGCTTAAAACTGGATACGTTGACAGAATTGTTAAGCTTGATTACAATAGTCTTTATCCATCTGTGATTTTAACTTGGAACATTAATAATGATGTAGACGCAATGGATGTCTTAAATAAAATGCTTAATTATGTTCTTGGACAACGTGAAAAATATAAAGAACTTAAAGCCGAAGCTGGAGCTAAAGCAGACAAATTAAAAAAAGTATTAGGCAAATGCACAAATGAAGCAGAAAAAGAACATATAAAGAAAGAAATCGCATATTGGAAAGCAGAAAAAAGCGGAAACGATAAAAAACAATTACCTTTAAAGATATTAGGAAACAGCTATTTCGGGTCAGCTGGTAGTCCAGGCATTTTCCCTTGGGGTAATATTCTTGCAGCAGAAAAAACAACTTGCATTTCTAGGCAATTACTTAGACTAATGATTTACCATTTTAAGACATTAGGCTATAATCCGATTGTGGGAGATTCATTCACAGCAGATACACCATTATTCATAAAATATGATGACAGTGGGCTAATAGACATCAAACCAATATGCGAATTAATAGGAAAAACTGAAACTGATGCTCTAGGTAGGGAATACGACACCTCCGAAAAACCATTTAAAGTGTTGTGTAGGAGCGGATGGATGAAGCCTAAGTACATATACCGTCACAAGACAAATAAGCCGTTATATGAGGTTTCTGAAGGTAATATGAGCGTTACAGTAACAGAAGACCATAGTTTGTTCAATGATAAGCAAGAGAAAATTAAACCTTCTGAAATAAACGAACAAACTAAATTAGAATACTATAGCAAACCAATAGATACTGACAGAGACTTTAGGTGGCTTACAAAACAAAGGGCTAGAATAATGGCAAAAAAGATATTAGACGGAACAGTTGACAGAGTATCGGTTGCATTACTTAACACAGATGACATTAGTTGCATTGAAGCATTCTTAGATGAGTTCAAATATATGCCATTAGGAACGTTCTCCAAGACTTGTCAAGCAGGAATACACTTCCTAAGAAAAAAAATAATGCTTAACTGAATTTTTATGGAACATCAGATATTTATCCTAAAGGCGATGTAAAAAATATGAGTAAATTTAATGAAAAAGAATTTATTGAAAAATTCTACGAAAAAAACAAAGAAAAGTATGAATATTTGGGATATGAAAATGGCTTAGTTAAATTTTTATGTAAAAAACACAATCTTATTAATTATGACACTCCATCCCATTTATTAAGTAATAGAGGATGCAAAGAATGTGGTAAAGAAAAGCGTAAAGAATGGAATGAATTACAACATAAAATAGCAAAAAAAACCTTTATTGAAAAAGCTAGAAAAATTCATGGTGATAAATATGATTATTCTAGGGTAAATTATATCAAAAATAACATAAAAGTTACAATAATTTGCCAAAAACACGGAGAATTTGAAATAACTCCTAATGCGCATTTGAATGGGCAAGGATGCAAAAAATGCTCAGTAGAGCACATACATAACTTACAACGAAAAAGTACTGAACAATTTATAGAAGACGCAAAAAATGTTCATGGTAATAAATATAACTATTCTAAAGTAAATTATATTAATGAAAAAACTAATGTTACTATAGTATGCCCTATTCATGGCGAATTTCAACAAACGCCAAGAAAACATTTAATTGGGCATGGGTGTCAAAAATGCGGTATTGAAAAATCGTCCAAAAACCAAGGTTTTACCAATGAACAATTTATTGAAAAAGCCAAAAAAATTCATGGCAATAAATATGATTATTCAAAGGTTGAATATAAAGGATATGAAACAGAAATTTGTATAATATGTCCTAAACATGGTGAGTTTTGGCAAACACCAGATTCACATTTACAAGGCAGTGGCTGTCAAAAATGCGCAAATAGGCTTTCTAAAAACGAAAATGAAATATATGAATTTATTGTCGAAAATTTGGGAAAAGAAAATGTTATTAAATCAGAAACATCCATATTGCCACGACATGCTGAAATTGATATATTCATCCCTTCATTAAATCTAGGTATAGAATATAATGGTTGTAGGTGGCATTCAGAACAATTTGGTAAAAGTAAATATTACCATTTAAACAAAACAAATGAATGTAATAAAAAAGGAATTTCATTAATTCAAATTTTTGAAGATGAATATAATGATAAAAAAGAAATTATTCTAAGTAAGATAAAACAATTATTACACATTCAAAAACTACCAAAAATACCAGCTAGAAAATGTAAAATTTACGAAATAACTTATAATGAATCAAAAATTTTTTTAGAAGAAAATCATATTCAAGGCCATCAAAAAGCTACTTTATATTTGGGCGCAAAACTCAATGATGAATTAGTTGGTGTTATGACATTTGTTAAAATTAAGAATAATGAATGGGAATTAAATAGATTTGCTTCAAATAAAAAATATATATGCCAAGGAATTGGCGGTAAACTATTTTCATTTTTTGTTAAAAATTACAACCCTAAGATAGTAAAATCATTTGCTGATAGAAGGTGGACTACAAATTGTCATAATAATTTATACGCAAAACTAGGTTTCAAACTAGAGAAAACACTAAAACCAGATTATAGATATATTATAGATGGTAGTTATAAACGTATTCATAAATTCAATTTTAGAAAACAAATTTTACATAAAAAATATGGTTTTGATTTATCTATGACTGAAAATGAAATGGCGAAAAAATTAAAAGCATATAAAATATGGGATTGTGGACTTTATAAATACGTTTGGACTAAATAAAATAAAGAAGAACTTTTAAAAGAAATAGTAAAATGAATAATATTAATGTAAAAAAAATGGAGGACTGCCAAGGCATCGGTGTTGTGTACGACATTTCATTGGACGGAACAGTAGTTAACGCCCTAGGAATGAACGTAATAAGCAACACCGATGGCTAGCTAGGATTTAATTTCCAAATGCCAAAAGAAGAAGATTTCCGATATACAGATAGTCACCCTTACATTGGAAAAGGTTTAGGTAGAAACGTTAAAAAAGGTGTAAAATATACTAGAGTTGAGGCTGATGTGGCAGAATTTGAAGATTTATTTTTAAATACAACCTACAATAATGGTGTGCAAAGATATGGTCTAGGCATAGATGAATATTGTGACGCTTGTATTCAATTCGCTAGGAAAAACTACGCTGACTTAATGCCAGATGGGTCAACCAAAAAAGTTGGCAACACGATTAAATCTAGAAAAATGAGTGGATACCTTGAGAAATTTATTGATGAGGGAGTAGATTTGCTTCTTAGGGGAAATGGCTATAAATTTCTATCAAACTACTATGACTACATAGAAAAGATATATAATTACCAAATTCCAATTAAAGACATTGCATCAAAGGGTAATATCAAGAAATCCATTAAGGACTACATCGCAGATTGTAAAACATTAACTAAAGCTGGCTCTAAAAAATCTCGTCAAGCTTGGTATGAACTTGTAATCAAGGAAAACGTCAATGTTAATGTGAGTGATACGATTTATTATATAAACACTGGCACTAAAAAAGGACACTCTGATGTAAAACGTGTGACACACTATTATGCATATGATGAGAATGGAGATAAAATTGAAATAACAAAAGAGGTTGAAAAATTATACAAAGAAAACTTAAAAGTTGCTGCTGATGCTGGAGTCGATTCAAAAAAAACTCGTCTTGAGTTAGCAAAAGAGCATTATGGCAACAATGCATTCGATGAGGATGAGATAATACTTAACTGTAAACTAGTTCCAAATGAAATCCTTGATAAAGAGGAAGACGTTCTTTGCAGTGAATATGAAGGGTTGGAATACAATGTGGAGAAATACATTGACCAATTCAACAAAAGAATAACACCATTGTTGGTTTGTTTCCACCCAGATATTAGGAGTAAAATATTGATAAACAATCCAAAAGACAGACTTTTCTTTACAGAAGAGCAATCTAAATTAGTAAGCGGTTATCCTAATAAGGAAGAAGACCAAGATACTTTTGAAGCATTGATGACCCCAGAAAGAAAAGAAATAGAATTTTGGGTTAAAGTTAATGAAACACCTCCTTTTGTAAAAGAATGCAATATTGATTGGGATGCACTAGTGAAAAAATACTTGGAAGATGCTGAAAACGAGAAAAACGAACTCTTTGAGACAGAAAACGCCAAATACCTTGAGGCATTGGATGCTATTACGAACAAAGACGTTGAGGAATTTGAAAGCGAAGGTAAAATACCAACAGTATTATCATCAATAGTAACGTTAGGTTCTGATATGAGGTTCTATTTCAAAAAAATACCAAATAAAACTCCATCTACTGGCGGTTTTATTTTCGATGATATACAATGGGATTATACTGAAAAATATGACGAATAATAAAAAAGGTTAGGAAATTTCCTAACCTTTTTTATCTATTTACTATCCATTATGGTATCTTACACCATTTCTGAATTTTCTATCATAATAATTCATTGCAGTTGCCGTTTCGTCAGTTTGATATTTCTCATATGGAGTACCCTCGCCATTTTCAGTGTATAAACCGCAATCCCAAACATTACTTAAATATAAGCCGTTAAACTTAGCCTCTTCTTTATATCCAAGTCCTGTTAAATCAACAATTCTTAATACGTTTGTATCTGTAAATTCTGATTGATTACAAGTTGGCTCTTCACCAGTTGTGCCTTCAATACAGTCGCCTGAATATGACGTAATTATAAGGTCTTCGTCCTCTTGCCACTTGCCGCTATCATTACCGTGAGAAAGTCTTACATCGACAACAACCATTTTTTTGTCTGCAACATCTGGGTCTTGTTCAACTTTAGTTGACGTAGTAACCCTTTCGCTACCATTAAAAGATTGCCTAATCAAGGAACAAATAGCTTCTTCAAGTATAGCATCTGCGTTTGCAAATGTAGTAGCAGTTGATAATAAGCATCCTTGAGTTGCTGGATAACTAATAATGCTATCACAATGACCCTTTACGCCAAGAACATCCTCAACCATTTTAGTTTCTGCGCTAATGCATTCAAAACCGCCAGCAACTTCACAAAGTTTTCTGTCAAGTATTACATCTGCTTCGTTCATATTAGTTGCTGCACTAATGAAACAAGAATCAATATGTTTAGGATACTGGTATGGCGTACCGTCAGCGTTCATTCCACATGGAGGAACTGTGAAGCCAATAACATTTTCTTGAGTGATATTAACTTCTTGCCACAAGCAATTTACATCTTCCTCAACATTTGTGATTCTAGTATGTGCTGAACATAAATACTTATCAAGTATCACGTCCGCATCATACATATCAGTTGCTGCACTAATAAAGCAAGCGCCTTCTTTTGGCGAATATGTGAACCCACTACCGCATTCTTGGTCAACTTTATGTCCTAAAACAGCAGTTTCAACTTCTTTAAGTTCGTGTTGAACACATTCTGCAACATCAATTGCTTCTGTAATTGCTGAACCGCTTGCATAAAGTCCATTATTCACAATTCTAATAATGTTGTCACCATAGTCAATCGTTCCATCTGGACGTTCAACTGCTCCAGTGAGTAACACTCTACCCCAAAGAATATCTATGTTGCCAGTTTCTGTAGATTGATTGATTTTATTAAGTTCAATGGCGCTGCCTTCGCTTGGATTCTTAACAGCCCATTCATTGAACAAATCAGCTACTGGGAATTTTAACACTGTACTATGGTCTTCACCAGCTCTACGGTATGTAATAACCAAATCTTTTTCAGCATAGTCATAACTAATATCCTCAATCAAAGAGCCAGGACCAAGTGTTACCGTGTTCAACACCTTATCGTTTGGACCATATATTGTTAGTTTATTTGCTGCTTCATTATAGCCCAATCTTGCTGTTGCATATACTCCTCCTAATTCATCATTTGCTAAAAGTATGTTATCATCAGCTTGAGATAAAGTTACATAATGTCTAATTTCATCGGGATTTTCTCCTTCATTACGTACTCTCACATTATGAATGGTAGTAGTGTCAAAGAACTCAATTGGTCTAATCTTAGCCCAAATCTTGGTATCCTCAGTTTCTCTTGCCTCTTTCTCGGCTGAAATTTTAATATCCAATGTACTTTCTGCTCCAGTTGCGCGAGTAATCTCATTCGTGATTTGGTTTTGTAAATTAGCATCTTCTGTTGTTCTGTCAGATATTTCTTGGGTTAAAGCCTCTCTGATTGAACTCTCAGCACTAGATGCACGAAGAACTTCAGCAGAAATCTGTTCTTGTAAATCATCATCCTTTGTAGTTGAACGTCCAATCTCACTATCAAGTTTTCTCTCAATACGCTGCTCTTCTCCAATTGCACGGTTAACCTCATTAGTAATCTGTTGCTGCAAATCGTTATCCTTAGAAATACGAGCATTTCTTTCAGTTAAAATTTCACTATCAATTTTCTGGTCTAAAGTTGCGTCCGCATTTTGTCTAGCCGTTGTTTCAGCATTAAGTTGTTGCGTTATTGCGCTTTCAACAGTCTTAGCACGGTCTTCTTCTGCATGAATTGCTCTATTTAACTCATCATCAGCATTTCTACGATTTTCAATTTCAGCCCCTAAATCTGTTCTAAGCTCATTGATTTTGGTATCGTGTTCATTGTCTTTAGTAATTGAGCGTTCAATTTCACGGTCAAGTTTATCTTCAATACGCTGTTCCTCACCACTTGCACGAGCAACCTCTTCTGCAAGACCATCCTCAAGTGCATCAATGTCAGCCTCTGCTGCGTCCATTCTCTCACCCAATGCTGCAATGTCAGCCTTGTTCTGTTCAATCTGAGTACCAGATACATAAAGAGCACCGTTGTCGTTAATTAAGATATTGTCCTCATGCTCTGAGATAATTGATTCTGCATAAAGAACATCTTGTGTAGCACCGCTGTCTCTTGTTTTGTAAAGTTTAATCGCTCCGTTAGTGTCTTCTGATACACGCCATTCATTAATCAAATCATGAACTGGAACAACAACATCTGGCATTCTTTTACCATCAACTGTATACTCAATAATAATTGCCTCTTTAGTTGGGTCGTAATAAATCTTATCAACTACAGAGTTGGTTTTAAGGTCAAATGTTTTAGTACCATTTGTTGTTTTAAACACAAGTACGTTCTTACTAGTACCAGACTCAAAATAGTAATCAAGGTCAACACCAGCATACAAGCCATCGTTATTTAGCTTAATTACATTTTGCATTCCCTCTATAGTTTCATCACTAAGGTTAACCTTAATTACTGGTTTTACAAGGTCAGTTTTATCTACATTGATGGAATGGTCAATATTGATAATGTCAACTAGTTTACCGTCAGTACTTGCACTTAAAGCATCAATTTCTGTTTGTAGTCTAGCATCTTCTCCTATACGTTCTGATTTTTCTTTATCAAACTCGTCTCTTACAGTATTACGGATGTTGAAACCATCACCGAGCGCATCATCAAATTTCTTTTCGATTCTCTGTTCTTCACCCTTTGCACGTACAATTTCTGCTTCTGTCTTTGCTGAAAGCAATCCTAAGTTAGCGCTAATTGTATCTGTTTTCGCTGAAATTGAGTTTGTTTTAGCCGATAGTTCGTTGAATTTATATGTTACGGTTTCGTGCCCGTCAGTAGTAAACCCATCACCAATTGTTTGTTCAATGGTGCTAATTTTTCCATCATGCTCAGCATCTTTCTCCTTTGAGCGAGAAATTTCTCCATCTAGTTTAGTTTCAATTCTCTGTTCCTCAGTAGTTGCACGTTCAACTTCTGCATTAAACTCTGCTCTCAAAGTATCAACTTTTCCGCTAGTTTCATTAAGTCTAGCATTAATGTTGGCATCGTTGGAATTAAGTTTATCAAGCTCATTACTTACATTACTGTCTCTACCATATTTGATATTATCGGCAGTACCCTTAACAAATAACTCATGGTTTTTATCAACCAAAATATTGTTTGGGTCATCATATATTGCAGCATCAGCAGAAACCTTATCATTACCAGCGATTACTCTTTGTTTATGCAATTTTATATTATGCCCTTCGTTTTGAATATCCCATTCCCACTGGGTCATCATTTCACCAATTGGAATCTCGACAGTCTTTATATCACCACTTCCATCTGTATACTTTATAATTAAAGTTTCGGTAGATGGGTTGTAATATATATCGTCAAACGCCTCTACTGCATTAAGGTTTATTTCCTCAACGGTTGTTCCTCCTGTGGAATTAGATGTGGTGAAAATAAGTTTATTTTCTTTATTTTTATATTTCAATTGAGCTGTTGCATAAAATCCATCAACTTTTTCGTAAATGATATTCGTGCTATCATTTGATGCATTTTTCATTGCACTTTTCAGAGCATCTTGTACGGTAATTGCTTCGCCATCTTTAAAATAAGTGATGTTACTTGCAACGCCATCGACATACAAATATCTACCATCATTAGTCTTACTCAAAATGTTGTATGTTCTTCCAGAATCAATTCTAACATCTGCTTTCAAAACATCTTGCCAAGGCTCAACATGGTTATGGAGGGCATCATCGCCATATCCGATTTCTTCTCTAGTTAAAACGATTGGCGTTTTTGATGCCTCACCTTCAACGCTCCATTCACCAACAAGATTCTCTAGTGATACTTTTACGTCAATACCATCTTTCCTAATTAAATGCAATGATTCGTCTTTTCTATCGTAATAGCCCCTAACAATATAATAGTCATAAAGAGGAACTTCTGTTGTTTCTCCGTTAACGATAAAAGTAAATTTATCATCGCCTGGAGTAAACTCCAACTTAACGAATGTGAATAAACCATCTTTGGTGTTTAATAAGGTGTTTGGTCTTCTACGGTCATCGAATATTTGGCTTTCAGCCACAACGACATCACCACTAATGACTGTTCCATCACTAGTTTTCTCGCCATATAATTTCAATGTGTCGCTATCTTTAGTGATAATTGACAAACCCTTCAAAGAGCTTTCGATATACTCCCATAAATCAGCAATCTCTTGTTCTGTTTTATCAACGTCAATAATACAATATCTATTTTCATTGAAAGATTGCGTGTTATTGGTATTTGAGCCAATTGCTAGAATGACATGAGGGTTTGGTGCAACTTCATTTGGGTCATAAATAACTTCCCCTAAAGACGTTGTTTCTATAATCTTATAGTCATCCTCATCATTCTTATATCTAAGAACTGCTGGTTCTGAGAACAATGAATACTTTAAAGTCTCATCATCACGTGTAATGCCAGAACGAGCATTTTTAATATCTTTAAAAATATAGTCTATAGCACGTTCCCTAGTATCAAATATAGGACTGTGATGTCTAAATTGTAATCTATCATTCATTTTATTATATGTTGTTTTCAATCGTTATTAAATCTCTCCAAAATCAGCATCAAACTTAATTTTGATAAAATGTGTTTCATTTCCGTCCTTAGACTCAAGAACCATGTTGTAGTTGTCTCTACCAGCTGCTTGAGCACGTAACTGATAAGGATTCTTTGATGGGTCAAGTAACTGTCCGTCAATTTCATTTTCCCTTGCTGTTGCCCTTTCGGTTTCAGCTTCAATCTTATCATCAAGTTCTGTCTCAGCACTGATTGCACGTTGAGTTTCTGCCTCAATTTTATCGTCAAGTTCCTCTTCTGCTGCCTTTGCTCTTTCAACCTCTTCGTCAATCTGTTGCTGTAGGAACTCGTCAGCCTCTGTCCTAGCAGAGATTTCCTCATCCAACTTGTCGTTAAGGTCTTTAATGCCAACAGAAAGTTCTGTCTCAGCACTGATTGCACGTTGAGTTTCAGCATTCAATCCTTCCCATAGTTCAATATCAGCTTGTGTCCTAGCAGATGCTTCCTCGTTTAGAGCTTCCCAAAGTTCTGCATCACCATCTGTTCTTGCGGATATTTCCTTGTCAAGTGCATCCCAAATCTCTGTATCAGCAGATTCACGCTCTTCACGTTCAGTCTCAATTGCCCCACTAAGTGCCTCATCAGCCTCAATTCTCTCTTCCCTTTCTTTCTCAATGATAGGGATTATAATTCTAAGAAGTCTCTCGATTGCTAAATAATCAGTATTTACAAGGTCTTG
>Ga0247608_10003667_pt1 | contig 17716 bp, 40 predicted proteins | sample 176DNAGHGlowgp2_FD_193490 | JGI IMG/M metagenome (GOLD analysis project Ga0247608, IMG submission 193490) | Sheep rumen microbial communities from Palmerston North, Manawatu-Wanganui, New Zealand - 1766 DNA GHGlow gp2 | ecosystem: Host-associated > Mammals > Digestive system > Stomach > Rumen ... | reverse complement strand
CTAACAAATACACAACCTGATGGTAGTGTAGTTATAAAAGCTGATTTTGATAATGAATTAGATGTTATACAAAGTCTTTGTGTATATAACAATAATTTTTATAATTTACAAAACAAAGACCATATAGTAAAATCTTATAATTATCATAAATTATTCAAAGGTATAATAGAAAAAAAAAATACAACACTAAAAAAAGCTATATCTTGGTATATTGAAAACGAAAAAAAAAGAAATCTTTTAGGTCTTTTATTAATAGATAGCGATAAAAAAACAATATTAAATCCATTGCATTTTATATGTGCTATGGCATATATAAATGATGGACAAATTTATGATATTTTTGATAAAAACAAAACATATACGGCTATTTATTATATAAAAGATAATGATTTCTTTGAAGAACGAAAAGAAAAAGAGCTAAGAAATATGCCAAAATCTTTTCAAAATCAAATTAAAGATGTTTTTACGAAAGGAACTTTAAGACTAGCACAGCATATTAAAGATTTTGATTTTAGCTTACAATCAGAAGATAAGAATATTAAAAATGACAATATTGAATCATTTTTGATGAGAACTATATTTGAATATAAATCTTCGGATTTAAAAAGCACATTGGCATATTATAGAGAAATTAAAAATATTGGTCTTGATAAGAACATATATAATATCATACCAACAGGAATATTAAATTCAAGTGGAACGATATTTCCATTTTATGGCACTATTATGTCTTATAGAGAAAGAAAGGAATGCGCTTATAGAGGAAGTTCTATTGTATCGCCATTTTATTCAATAAATGTAAGTAATAATAATATACAATATGAGAAAGATAAATATTTCTATGTAAGCATAAATAATATAATAAATCAAGACAATATTCTTGCTTATGGTAATAGAGAAGAGCATCCAACAACTTTCTATAATAGCGCTTCAAATGTTTGTGTAGGAGATGTTCTTAATAGTAATACACAAAATTATCAAAAACTTTATCAACTAAATATGAAAAGTGCATATCATTATGATGTTATGAATATAGGCGGTATTTTATTTATGGAATACAGCATAGCATTTAGTTTAAAATTATGGAGAAAATACTATGAAACTAGATAATAAACTAGAAAAAGAAATTAAAGATTTTGATACAAACTCTTTAATCACAATATCACTTTGGGACGACACAACTCTGCAAGAAATAGCAGCTAAAAGTGGAGAGCTTGCAGAAAAAAATGAATTTCAAGTCCATTATTGGGCTTTAAATCTCATTAAGACATTTAGTGATGATAGTAAAATTTGCATTTCTATACCACTTGTTTTTTATAATTATAAACAAGAAGTATCGGCTGCAAGTATTGATTTTGAATTAAAAGATGTAGAGGAGATGAGCGATAAAACACAAGAATTAGCAATATCTCTTGGAAATAATCTTTACAATAAGATTAAACATCAATTTAAAGATTATAAACCATATATTACACCTTTAAATTCAGTTCATAGACACCCATAAAAGGATAAAAAATGAATTATGTATTATTTAAAGATAATCAAGGACAAACATTAATAAATTTAGATATTATTCCTTGTATGACAGTTAAGGATAATGCTGTGTGTGTTTATATGCACCCAAAAGATAAGGAAAAATATTATTTGCCATTTTATGTAGAATTAAATATTAATGGTAAAGAAGATATTTTTCTTATAAATTTATGGAATAAAATAAAACAAGGCATTAACTATTTTGATTTTACAAATGTTGAAATTTGCAAAGAATTAATTGGAGCATCAAAATGATGACATCAGAACAAGAAGATAAAGCTCAAGAACAAGAAGAAAGAGAAATAGCGGCAAAATATGTAATATATAAAAACACTATAGATTCTTTAATGGCAAATAAAGAAAAAATATTTGTCGTAATTGATAAAAATGAAAAAGCAGAAGTTAAAACACTTGATGAATGTATAAAAAATAATGTATATTCTATATTCAGTGGAGTATCTATTTGGTATACAAAAAAACCAATGTTTTTCTATGATAAAAAAGATGCTGAATATAATGCAAAACTTTTAAATTACTTTTATATTTTAAAAAATGCTATTGAACCAATACAGAAAGAATTTGATTGTATTGAAGAAAAAGTAGAAGAAGATACATTTTTTAATGATGAAGTAAAAAATGAAAAAGGCGAAACAGAATATATAACTAGAATATCTGGCAAAAAAAAAGATATTGAAAGATATGAAAATGTATATAATAGATATTATGGTTATTTTATAAGCGTTAAAGATGAAATATATAACATCTTAAATCTATTAAAAGATGGAATATGTTTTGGTTTTCCTATTTATTTTCTACACAATAAAGAAGCATTAAATAGAGCAGAAAAATATTATAATGAATATTTAAGGTGATTAAAATGTTTTGTGATATAAATAATAACAAAATAAATATGAGAGAACAAAATTTCTCATCAACAGATTTAGCTAAAACAGGCGATATTGGAATAGTTTTTCCTATAAAAAAAGCTGGAGAAAATCAAATAAACATAGCAAGTATCATAGATAGAGATGATAATGATGTGCTTCTTAAAAAAACAGAAGCAAGACTTGTAAGTGATGATGAAAAATGCGTATATTATGAAGAAGGCGCAACTATGTCTTATGTTAAAAAGACAAAAGAATTAAAATATTCAGAAGCTCAAAAAGAATTTCTTGGTCTTGAAGATAAAAGCATAGATGCTCACTATATAACTGCAAAAAGAATTGAAAAAATAACTCCACAAATAAGAAGTATATTGGCATTTTGGGAAAAATGTGATTTTAAACCAAAAGTTTTTGTAAATAGTGAAAATCTAAGCAAAAAAGTTATACAAACATATACATATGGTGGAAAAGGATATAACTATACATATCAACCAACTTTATTTGACTATGGATTAGAAGAAACTAAAGAAACAAAAATATCTTTTAATATAGATAGTAAAGATTTAAAAGAAATAAATGAGTATGTAAGATGGTCTATCGGAGAAGATGATAGCAATATGGACTATATCATCAGTAAAAAGGAATTTATGGATTTAAGTATAGAAGGTAGAAAGTCATATATAAGAAGATTAAAACAACAATTAGTTGATATTATGATTCTGCCTGATGGTTTTGAAAACTTTAAAAAAATAAAAAGCCAAAATGAATGGGAAGAAGCATATGAAGAAATGCTAGAAAGCCTGTATGAAGATGCAGTATCTCTAAATTTAGCAGAATTTGCGTAAATAATATACCTAGCAATGTGCAATGCGTGAAAACGCAAGAAAAGTGTATGCACCATAGGCTTCAAGCTAGGTTTGTTATCTTCATTATTCTTTTTTTCTCTATTTTTCGCATACCTGTGTTTATTGCAGGTATGTGATTATGCTTATAAATGCCATATATCGTAGATATGTGTTCTTTAAAACGACATCTCAAAGACATAAAAACTCCAATAAATATTTCGGCTCATATCATATATGGCAGTTATAAGCATAAATTGTCTTACACGGCTAGATAGAAATTCATATTTGATGCCAGAGTCCATACATATGTTTCCTTTTTTAAAAAATTCACTCTATCTAGCCTTGTAAGATAATTTAAAAAAGGATATAATTATGGAATTAGAAAACTCAATTGTCATAAGTGCAGATAAATATATGAACGAACAAGAAAAAAAAGAAAAAATTCTAGAAAGCTATATAGAAGCAATAGAGAATTTTGATACAAAACAACCATTATTTAAATTTAGGCAATTAGTATCAGAAATGAACGATTATGAAATAGAAAATTTTGATACTAATGAATCAACAAGAGAAACATTAGATAACTTTTTCGAGGTATAAAATGAAATCATTCTTATCATTTTTTATATTTTTAGGAATAATGCTAAGTGTAACATTGGCAGGACAAAAAGAGGCAAATGAATATATGAAGGACGCAAAATTATTTTTTAATGATAAATATTGCACAAAAATTATACAAAAACAAGTATTTTCAGATTGCTATTTAACAGATTTAAACACTTCAGAATTTGATGATGATAAAAAAGAAAAATGTAGGTCATTAGAAAATGAAAGACAAAAATGTATCAAAAAACATAAGGAAAAATAATGTTAAACAATTCACAAATATCTTGGGTTAAAAAAGAACTTAAAGAAAAAGGCAAAATAAGTAGAAACAAATGTCTTAAAAACTATATTTCAAGACTTGGAGCTATTATATGTTATCTTAAAAAGAAAGGATGGGAATTTGAAGCTAAATATGTAGAAGTAAATACAGAATTTAGTTGGCGGGGAAAAGATTATGTATATTATCTTGTAAAAGCAGGAGAATCAGATGACGAGAAAAACGACAAAGAGCTTTGACGAATTAAACGATAATGAATTAAATATTTTAAAACAAAAAATCGATAAATTTAGAGAAGAAAATAAAAATGCTATGAGTTTTGAAGACTTTGAAAATAGTTGTTTAGCTCACGGATATAGATATGCAGATTTTTACAGAGCATATATTATGTGGCAAAAAAAAGATACAAAAAAAGAAAAAAATACAGACATTACAGATGTTTTAGGTCAATTTTCTGATGTTTTAATGTGCAATAACAAACAACCTATGTTTGAAGATATAAACTCAAGAGTATTAAAAAGGGCTATAAATGGAAGAGAGAATAGCTATAATAAAAAGTCTTTACAAGATAAACGATAAATACGAGATAATACAATATTTAAAAATTTTAGAAAATATTCCTACTGAAAGATTAATTGAATTTAGTGTTTATTCTCTGCAAAATAAATTGAAATACGAAACAGAAAAGGCTTGCATAGTTAGAACTGCAAAAGACTTTTCTGCATTAATTACACTAAATCTTATTAGACAAAATATGTTTAGATTTGAAAATTTAGAAGAATTTATACACTTTGTAAAAACAAATTTTAAAGAAAAAGAAATAACAAATGGAAATAGCGAAAATGGCTTCCTGCCATTCGTAATTTTATCAATAGATAAAGACGGAGATTTGTATTCAAAATACACTATGAGCAAAGTAAGTAATTATGAAACTATATTTTTCAAATGGTTATTTAAAAATCAAGAAAAATTAGGACAAATTGAAAGAATTTCATATTCAGAATATTTAAACATAGAAGAAGAAAACAAAAAAAGAAAAAAGATTGAATTAGAAATTGAAAATACAGCACAAGAAATTGAAAATAAACACAAAATACAAAATCAAATTAATAAATTATTAGAAAGGAAAAAAGTATGAATTTATTTGAAAAACTACAAAAAATTCAATGTGAATTAAAAGCGCCTAAAAATCAACGCAATAATTTTGGTGGATATAATTATCGTAGTTGCGAAGACATTCTAGAAGCATTAAAGCCATTACTAGAAGCAACAAAAACAGCATTGACTATTGAAGATGAAGTTGTTCTTATAGGAGAAAGATATTATATAAAAGCGAAAGCTACTTTATATGATTGTGAAAGCGAAGCAAAACTCCATACTACGGCATTTGCAAGAGAACCTTTAACTAAAAAAGGTAGCGATGAGGCTCAAATTTCTGGCGGTAGCTCATCTTATGCACGCAAGTATTGTCTAAATGGACTCTTTTGTATAGATGATACAAAAGATTCTGATTATACAAATACTCACGGTAAAGGTGCAGTATCTGCAAAAGAAGTTAAAGAAATAGAAAAACTTATAACTGAAACAAATAGTGATTTAAAACAATTTTTATTGCATTTTGGATTAAATGAACTAAAAGATATGAACGAAGATATATATGTAAGAGCAAAACAAATTTTATTACAAAAAAAACAAGGAGATAAGAAATGAACAAAATTATTTTAATTGGAAATATAGTTAGAGATATTGTTGTTAGATATACACAAGAAAATACAGCTATTATGAACAACTGTATTGCAGTTACAGAAAAAAAAACTGGAAAGAACGGAGAAAAACAAGAACATACAGATTTTATAGAATTTACTATGTTTGGTAAAACGGCTGAAATAGCACAACAATATCTAAGCAAAGGTAGAAAGATTTTAATCGAAGGAAAGCTTAGAATAGAGCAATATCAAACACAAGATGGACAAAATAGAACTGCTACAAAAGTTATAGTAGAAAATATGGAAATGCTTGATTTTAAGAAAGAAGAGAATAATACACAGCAAAATTATAATCAACCAAATAACAATTATAATCAAAATAATGGATATAATGCTGGTCAAAGACAAGTTCCGCCAAATTATGGTGGCAGAGGAGCATATGGACTTCCACCACAACAACAAAATCAAAATACTCAATATGAGGAAAACAACGGAACAATCCCATTTTAAGGATAAAAAATGCAAATAACTGTAAATTTTGAAAACGAAGAAGAACTAAATAATTTTATAGAATATATAAATCATAAGGAACTTTTCAGAAAATTTATGAAAGATTTTAATGAATTTGTTAAAAAAGAACAAACTCACGCTAAAAATGTAAATGAAGCATTAAAAGCAAAAATAAAAAAAGAAGAAGAAGAGCTTCAAAATAAAATAAAATCTCTAGAAGAAGAGCAAGAAAATGGCTGATTTAAAATCTTTTGACTATAAGGCTAATTATAAAGGTATTATACCTGACGGTGATTTTAGAATATCGCCGTCAATGATTAGTAAATTTAATGACAAAAAATGGGAATGGTATGCTTCACAAGTTATAGGAGAAGATATTTTTAAAGACAATAAAAGCACTATTTTAGGAACTTGTATTCATAAAGTAGCAGAAGAGTGGATAAAAAATGGTAATTTTCCATTAGGATTGACTGAATATATTGATAGTTTTAATGAACTAGAACTATCAGAAAAAGAATTTATAAAGTCTCAATTAGAACCTATGGGAAACGCTTTAATTGATTATTTATCATTTTTTGGAACACCAGAAATTAGTGAAGAAACAATAAAGTATGAAATTATGCCACATATTTGGGTAGCAGGAACTGTTGATGCTAAAATTGATGATTGTATAATCGATTTTAAAACAACTTCTATCCAAACTGCACAAGAAAAAATACCAAATAATTATAAATGGCAACTTTTAACATATGCTTGGATTTATAAAAAGCTAGGTATAGAAGTAAATAAAATTAGGATTGTTTGGATAACGCAAAATAGAGTTGGAGAAATATCTACAAAAACAGGAAAACCACTAAAAGATTATTATTCTATGGCATATCCTATAACAGAAGAGATTACAGAAGAAGATATGCGATTTATTGATGATTATCTGCATTTAATAGCAGAAACTTATCAAATGGCAAAAGATAAACCAGAATTAACATATCTATTATTTGCTGATTATAGATTAAAGGAAAAAGATGGAAATCAATGATATTTTAGATGAAAGAAAAAAAACACACGGTAACTTTACAGAACAAGCAATGATAGCTAGAATGCTAAAAAATGTTTTTTGGAGAACAAATAACGAACTAACATTTGAACAAAGCGAAGCCATTGATATGATACTTCATAAAATAGCAAGAATTGCTGCTGGAGACCCAAATGTGCCAGACCATTGGGACGACATTGCTGGATACGCAAAGCTTGTTGCAGATGCGTTAAGACAACAAAAGGAAAACTAATATGATAATTGCAGGTATCGATATAGGAGCAAAAGGCTCATTAGTTATATTGCAAGGTAGCAAAATAATATATTGTGATTTTAAAGAGAAAGGTCTTTTAGGATATATCGAGACACTTAAAAAACATCGTATTGATGTTGCAATAGTAGAAAAAGTTCATTCTATGCCAAAACAAGGCGTAAAAGCTATGTTTAGCTTCGGTCAAAGACTTGGAGAAATAGAAGGTATGCTTTTAGCTCTTGGTATACCATATGAGCTTATTGCACCACAGATTTGGCAAAAATGTTTAGGAGTTAAACCAAAATCTGATAAAAAAGATATTGCTTTGACTATTTTAAAGCGCTATCCAAAAGCAGAACTTTATGGTAAAAAAGGTGGTTTAAACGATGGAAGAAGTGATGCACTAGGATTAGCACATTATGGAGTTGTGAAATATGAAAATAATAAAAAATAATTCAGAACGCTATAAAAATAAAAAAAACATAGCAACAAATATATCTAGAAGATTTAAAATAACAAAAAAACAAGCATTAGCAATAGTTGATTTTATGTTTAATGATATAATTTTCTATACTAAAAATGGATTTAAGGTAAGAATTGCTAATTTTGGAGTATTCCAAAAAAATATATGTAAAGGTAAAAGTCCGTTTTATAAAAATGGTAAAAAAGCATTTAAAATAAACAAAATGACTTTTAAGCAATATCAAAATATAACAGAACAATTTAATGAAAAATAAGAAATGTTTTGATAAAATAATTTTGTCGCCACTTTGATATAATTGATAAGCAGTGATATTTGTTTGTAAAATATAAGAGTTGAACGCTAGCATAGATACTCTTAGCATAAGGATTGAGTGCGACTTGCCTTATGCGCCCATATTGGTTGTATAGCTTAATGGAAAAGCTTTAGTGGATGAAGGCATAGCCACTTGAATAGCCTTGATGTGGGTTCGAGTCCCACTGCAACCTTTATTTAGATTAGTTTTTAACTGATTATTTTTAACAGATTAGTTTTAGGCTGTATTGTAATACAGCCTTTTATGATTGTGTAGCTCAGTGGTAGAGTACATCCCTGATAAGGATGAGGTCATAAGTTCAAATCTTATCACAATCACCATTTAATTCTATATAGATTTATCACCTTATATTACTGATAAATCTATAAATATGGTTGTATAGCTCAGCTTGGTAGAGCATTCGGCTCATAACCGATTGGTCGTAGGTTCAAATCCTGCTGCAACCACCATTTATAAAACAGTATATGTAGCACAATTTAAAAGGAATAATTATGGAATATGAAAAATATAAAAAAGTAGATTATATGCTAAATATACCACTTACACAAAACGATTCAATAACTTTTTCAGAATTGTTAAATAAACTTAAAGAACTTGAGCCGCTAATAGGAAATATGAAAGTTAAAATAAAAAGTAGAGGATGTTTTATAGAAAATGAATATTTCTTAGATAGCGATTTTAAATTAGGAAATGTTATAAATATTACTAGAGATTTAAACAATATTATAATAGGAAACGCACAAGATTAATTTAAAAAAGGAAGAAATATGATTTATAGATATAAAAATCATAAAATAATATATATATTACTAATTTTAATCTCAATATTTTTTTTTATCGTAAATTATGTTTTGCTTCTTGAATACAAAAATATAATCAATATAATACTTATGATAATATTTGGAATAGCACCATTTTTTATATCTTTCTTTCTTCATAGTAATGAAAAACTTAAATATCAAATTATTATGAGTATAATATATAATAAATACATAGAAGAAAACAATGGATATTTAGATGCTATTTTACATTATAATTTTGATGAAGTAATAGAAACAAAAAAAATATATGATGAATTGTTTGAAAAAATGACAAACAAAGATTGGCAAGATGCTATAAAAAAATTTTATAGATTAAAAAAAGATTTTGATACAGCAAGGCTAAAAGAAATTGAAATAGAAAAATATAATCAAGAAGTAGAGTTCAGAAGCAAGCTTATAGATAGTAAAGAAACTTTTAAAAATCATTTAAAGGATAATAAATGAAAAATAATATAAGTAAAGAAGATTTGAGCGATATAGCTATAATAAGTGCATACTTTTTTACAGAATATTTATGTGCCGATTGGGACGAATATATTGATAACAAAGCGGAATTACAAGAAATACAAAAGAAAATAAAAAACATAGATTTTCAACTATTTAAAAAAGAAATTATAAAAAAAATAGATGAAAAAATTCAAGAAATTGAAACAGAAGATGATTTTTGGAGATAAAAATGACACTATCAGAACTTATAAAATTAGCAGTAAAAATGGAAAAAAAATACGGAAATTTTCCAATTAAAATAACAGTAATAGACAGGGAAAAAACAAGCCATAACTATAACACTAGTATTACACACTACAAATATAAAACAATAGATATGGTAGATTTAGACACAACAGGAATAGAAGAAGAAGGCGATAAGCATATAGAAGTTGTTTTTGATGAAGAATTCTACGCATATGACTAAATAGGAGGATATTATGGAGACTAGTATATCAGATATAATAGCAGCTATTATTTTTATAATAGCACTAATGAATATGTAAAACTATATAAGGATAATAAAAATGAAATTATCAAAAGAAGATAAGGAAAGAATAAAAAAATCGGATTTTATAATAGAATTTCAACGAAAAGGTGGTTTTGACGAAATGTATATAGATGATGATGGATATTATCCAGCAATATATAAAACTCCTGTTGATAATAAAAATAAAAAATGTATAACAAATATAATAAATAATGGTCATCTTAAAATTCATTATGTTTTTAAATTTATAAAATTTAAAAAAAGAGGAAAAGAAATTAAACTAAAAAATATTAATTTGAAAGAATTTTTTAAATATTTAAATGGAGAATAATAATGCTAGACATTCAATATAGGGCTTGGGATTATATAACTGAACAATATATAGATGTAGGTTCTGGAGATTATTATCTTACGCCACAAGGAACTCTTTATAAGCTTATTGAAACAGATAGAGAAACAGAACAAATTATGTATATAGATATGCACTCAAATATTCAACTTTATACAGGGCTATTAGACTATCAAGGTAATGAAATTTACGAAGGCGATATTTTAGATATTGGAGATACAAGAGGAGTAGTTGAATTTAAAGACGGATGCTTTATTTTTGTAGAAAAAAATGAAAATCCAAAACTATTATATGAGTTTCCTAAAAATACCATTGGCTATTTAACTAAAATTATCGACTGTAAAGTAATTGGTAATATTTTTGAAAATAAAGATTTATTGGAGAAATAAAAATGGAATATTCTTTAATTCATATTGTAACAGAAAATTATTATAGCAAAGAAAAAGAAGAGGTTACTACAAAAATAATTGGTATATTTAAAGATTATAATAGCGCACAAAAATATATAGAAGATTTTGGTAGCAAATATAATAATTACAGCTATGATATAACATCAATATATTCAGATATTTAAGGAGCAATTTAAATGGATAAAGAAATAAAAATAACATTTTTGTCTATTACTTTATTTCTAGCATCGATATTTTTAGTTGAAGCAATGCTTATTTTAACTATGTTTATATTCTATGGATTTTTAGAAATTATGGCAACAACATTTATGTTGGATGAAATGGCAAGAATGTTAATATTTTGTGCATATGGCGGAATATCATTTACTATGATTATTTTTGCAAATATGGGAATTATAACATATTCAACAGATATTTATAAAAAAATAAAAAATAAAATTTATAAGGAATTTAAATGAATAATTTAATTTTTTGGCTATATATAGCGAATATAGTAGATTCTGTTAAAAATTCAATAGGATGGACAATATTCTTTTTTATATTAGTATTTATTATTCTTGGTATGTTGTGTTTATTGACTGAGCTTGATGAAAGAATGAAAAAAATATTCAATACATATATGAAAATATCAATAATACCATTTATTCTATGTATATTGTTAAACATTTTTTGTCCTACATCAAAATTTTTATATATGGTAATAGGATTAAAAACAGCAGAAATTGGTATTGAAAATATGCAAGGATTAGAAGAATTTAATAAAGCAAGAAATCTATTGAATTTAAAGCTTGATGAATTACTAGAAGAAAATAAACAAAAAAATTAAAAAGGATTAAAAATGTTTGAAAGAGATTATAAATTTGAAATTGAAAAAAATGAACGAATTTATGAAATGAAAAAGCAACTATTAAATGATATACAGCATAATTCAGGAGATGTTTTATTTAAAAACTTCAGAAATCATTTAATGGAAGCAAGAAATAGTAATTTTGAAACTATGGAAATAAATCTGTGGAACGAATTTATATCTCTTATTAGAGAAACATACGCGCTTGATTAAAAAATAAAAAAGGATTAGAAATGTTATTTAAATATCCAAAAATAGAATCAGTATATAAAAGAGATAAGGATTTTAAAATAGTAAAAGAATATAAAAATACTTATTTCAAATTTTTAGAAAATGTTACTTGGGTTGCATATGAGAAGATAGATGGAATGAATTTAAGACTATATTGGGATGGATATAATCTAGAAGTTCACGGAAGGACTGGAAATACAGATTTTAATGCAAATCAAACAAAATATTTATTAGAAAGATTTTTTAATAAAGCTTTTATAGATATGATAGAACAAACATTTAAAAATAAAAAAGCTATCATATTCGGAGAATTTGTAGGAAAAGATATTCAAGCAAAAGTTGAAAATTATGATTTATTTGTATTTGATATAGCTATTGATTCAGGAAATAACTATGTTTGGCTAGAAAGAAATAGTATAATAGATATAGCAGATACATTAAAACTAAAATATGTCCCATTTGTTATGCAAGGAACACTACCTGAAATTATAGACTGGGTTAAACAAGAAAGAACATCTCTTGTATCAAATAATATAATGGAAGGTGTAGTTGCGCAACCTATAATGCCTTTACTACAAAGAAATAAAGAAAGAATTATAACTAAAATAAAATATGATGATTTAAAAGAATTAAATGACACAGAACGACCAAAAACACAAAAAGTAGCTTGCGAAAATAGTTATTATGAATATTTAAAAAATACTGAAAAAATAGTATAAAGGATAAAAAATGGAAGAAACAAAAGATGGATATTATGTAGCAACTGGATTAAAAAAATCTTTAGATTTTCAATGTTTAGACGACAAATATTTTCAATTTGATTTTGAAGAAGAAATTGAATCTATACCAGTAGAAATTAAAATTGAATATAAAAATTTAAATGGAGGACAAAAAGACATTAATGTATATCTAGTGAAAGCTGAATACATACCAAAAAATGGCTTTAGAAGTTTTGGAAAATATAGATGTAAATATGAGCGGTTTTAATGGAGTAAAAGATGAAAATTAAAGAAGTTACAGACGAACATATCTTATTTGATGATGGTTCAGAAATAACATACGACCATTACTGTGATTGCTGTGAAACAAATTACGCAGATTTTGTGCAATTAGACACTATTGCAAGAAATACTGAGTTTGATAGTGATTTGGTTTTTGAAAAAGCAGATGATAATGGTTTCAGATTTGGGAATAAACCAAATAAAATGTTTTTTGTTCCTTGCTATAGTATCCAAAATGGGTATTACTCAAATGATGTCGACATTTATTATAAGGGTAAAGAAGTGTTAACAGCTTATGGGGAAGTCAAGGAAGAAAAAAAGGGGTGTAAAATGAAACAATTATATGCTGTTAGACCAGGTCTTTTGAATATCGGTATAGTAACTTACGAGCAAATCGAAAACGATTTATACAAAGACACTACTTGCTCCAACCATAAAAATTGTATTGTTAGAATAGCACAAAATGAAAAGAACGAGTATAAAATAGTTGAGTGCATTAATGACGAAGCGAAAAGACACTCGTGTTTTCATAGATACGAAACGCCGCTATTCGAAACAAGAAAAGAAGCCATCGTATCCTATGCTGATTCTAAAATCGAAGAATACAATCGAGATATTGAAAAAGAAAAAGTTAAAATATTAGAGTATGAAACTAAAATCAAAGTGTTAGAACAAAGTGAACTTATCGTAAATACACCAAAACTAAAGGATTTCGATTTTGGCGATATGGTATATTTAGCTAGAATAGACAAACCAGATTCAGATATTTTAACTTTTAAAGTAGATAAAAAAGTATTCGTTAAAGATGATAGTTTTATAGAGATACAATCTGATGACTACGGCAGATACTGCGACGAGTATGGCGAAACATATGTAGAGGGTTACTGCGTTAATAAAACTTTGATTTTTACAGACGGAAACGAAAATAAATATCAAGCTTTTAAAGACTTCACAAGTGCTGAAAACTCACTGAAAAAGCTAAAAATAGAGCTTTTAAAAAAAGAAGTAGAACACTGCGAGAAATCTATTAAAAATTATGAAGGATACATTGAAAAATGTAACAAAGCAAAAAAGGATGCAAAAAATGAAACTATCTGAGTTTATAAAAAAGCTACAAGAATTACAAAAAGAAAAAGGAGATATTTCTGTTCCAAAAAATTCAATAAAAGCTGTATACACTCCGCTTTATACAAAAAATTATAAAGGCGAATTCGAACTAAGCTATGATTATTTAAAAAGTATTGATGATACATATGAGCTATTAGATTATCTTGTTATGGAACTAGAAATACAGCCAACAGAAAAAGTAATAAGAGCATATCATAAAGCATACGAAAACTATCATAGTAGCGGACAAGTTGAAGTTTATTATGAATTTCTTCAATTATTAGATTTATTAGATATTGAATATAAAGATTGGGATTAAAAATGAGACATCATAAGTTTCGTGCTTGGGACAGAAATAACAAAAGAATGCTACAAGGTTTTGAAAGTGCATATATGGACATTTGGGACGGTTGCGTATATGAACTTAATGGTGGATTTGATAATATAGATGCAACTATGGATTATTTGTATTTATATATTATGGAATACACAAATTTCAAGGACAAGAAAAATATAGAAATATATGAAGGAGATATTGTAAAATTTTACGATATTCATTATATAGAACCTATAATAGCAGAAGTATCTTTTAACACAAAACTAGGAAGATGGGAAATTATTAAAAACTTAATGATTAAAATATCAGACCTAACAGAAGAAAAATCTAGAATGTGCGAAGTTATAGGAAATATTTATGAAAACAGGAGATTATTAAAATGATTATACACTCAAATCACAAAAAAGTTATGATTTCAATGCCTATGAACGGACGAGCTGAATGTGATATAAAAACACATTTTAAAATAATAAAAGCAGAACTTGAGAGTAAAGGTTATGAAGTTATTGATAGCGTTATTAAAGATTTTGATAAAATCGAAAATAAAAATAAACCAATTTATTGCCTATCAAAATCAATCGAATTTTTAAGTGAAGCAGATTTGCTTTATTGTGCAAAAGGATGGGAAAACGCTAGAGGTTGTAAAATTGAACACGAAATAGCTACAAAGTATGGATTAGAAGTTATTTATGAATAAAAGAGTATATAATGAAATATGAATGCGAAGTATATGATATAAATACAGATGAAACGCTATGTTCTGAAATATTTTCAAATTATGATGATGCTGAAATGTTTGGAGATATAAATAAGCACGAATTTGATTGTGAATGCGATTTTGTAATTACAATAATAAAGGACGATTAAAATGAAAATTACACTGAAAACTGCTATGTATATTTCAAGAACAATTAAAGAAATAGAAAAAGACAAATACGGCAATGAAGCTATGAAAAAAAGAAGAAAACTAAGGAAATATATAGAAAAATTAACTGATGATGAATGGCTTCAATTAAAAAAACAATTTTTAAAACCATTTGCTTTTTAATAAGGTTAAAAAATGAAAGTAAAAAATTATTCAAAAATACTTGAAGAAGAACACGGAGAAGAAATTACAGAAGACGAATTTAAAGACCCTAATGGGTATCCAGAAGGATATGAGTTTGATTATCTAACCTGTTTAAATTATTCTGATTATATAAATACTGTTGGACATTTTCTTTATTCGTCTGACGATTTTATAAAAAAAAGTGAGAATAAAAATGAGACAAATTAAATTTCGTATTTGGGACAATACAAATAAATGTTTTGTTTCAAATACAACAAAAATAAATCCAAATGCTGATACAACAAATTGTATATTTAGAGAAAAAGAAGCTCAAGGTAATTTTCTAGGTCTTGTATTTGGATATGATGACAATCCTGTTATCTTTAGTGAAAAAGGTGATTTTTCAGTAGATAGTTATGAAATACATAGTTTAAATGAACGCTTTATAATTCAAGAATATACAGGATTGACAGATAAAAATAATAATGATATTTACGAAGGAGATATTATTAAATTCGATGACGGAGAAATAGCAGAAGTTATATTCTTTTGTGGTGCTTTTATTACTAAGCTTAAAAAAGGTCAATGTGTAGGAATAGAGTATGATGCTAAGCCTATATGGCAAGACGGAGAAATAATTGGCAATATTTTTGAAAATAGGAAACTATTAGAATGAGAGAAATTAAATTTAGAGGTATTGATTTTTTACAATTAAAACTTAAAAATAAAAAAGAATGGGTTTATGGTGATTTTTATAGAAAAAGAAGTAGCACTAATTTAAAACAAGATGCAGATTTTTTTATAAGAGTTAATGGTTTATATGATTTAAAAATTATACATAAAACACTAAGCCAATATACTGGAGTAAAAGATTGTAAAGGACACGATATTTATGAAGGCGACATAATCGAATTTGAATTAAATCCATTTGAAAATATAAAAGGAAGCATTGAATTTGATTATGGAGCATTTTACATTAAAACAAATAATAAAGAATATGACAAAATACTTTTAGGAAATATGAATTTTAATTTTGTTAAAGTAATTGGAAATATTTTTGAAAATTCGGAGATTTTTAAATGAAATTATATCAAATAGTAGAAACAGCATTAATATACAACGAAGAATCAGATTTTTATGATGCAGATGACTTTGTAGCCACTTATGGCATATTTTCTAGCTATGAAAAAGCTAAATCAGAATTATTTAAATTATTTCATAATCAAAAAACAGAAGGTCTTTATTACGCAATAGAAGACAAAAGAAACGATGACAGATTAGGTCAGAAATTTGTGCTAGTTAAACATTTTGAAGATGAAGATGAAAGCGACCAAATTATAAGTCAATTTGATATAGTGGAATTTGAACTAGACAAAGCTTCTTCTGCAAGTAATCCGTATACATATTTTGATAGGCTTTATTAGAAAGGAATAATATGACATTTCATAATAATAAAAAAAAATTTAAAGACGAAATAGCACAAGGAGAATATGAAGAATATAGAAGTTTAATAATACAATCACTAGAAACTGAAATATTCGCATTAAAACACTTGCTAAACGCAGAAAGATTTGAAAAATCAAGAATGCAAAAAGAAAATTTAGAAAACAGAAAAGTAAAAGAGCTGTTTTTTGCTGTTTTTGATAAAGACGGAAGCGGAGCTATAACAGAAATGCCAGAGCATAGATGTGAAAGTCTAGGAGTTTTTAGTAATGATGAAAACTGCGAAAAAGCTATAAAAAAATATTTAGAAGATTTGAACGATATGTTTGAAGAAGAAACTGAAAAATATGAATTTGTAGAGTTTAAAGACGGTTATATTATAGATAAAAATGATAACAGTATAAAAGAAGTGCCAGATACTGTATCGATTGATAATGTTAAATTTATAATATATGACAAGAAAAAAGATGAATTATTTGGATACTTTTTTAGTGTAGGCAGTATTATAGACGAATATAAAGACTTTTATGTCTTAACAAACATATTTTAAGGATAAAATATGATAACAACATATCTTAAACCACGACTTTATAAACAACAAAGCTATTATTATAAAGCTTATGTTAGAAGCGATATTGCAAATTCAAATACGCATATGCTTTTTAGTTATGGAACGCCTATTATTTCTATGTCTAGTAATGT
>Ga0247608_10003664_pt1 | contig 17725 bp, 15 predicted proteins | sample 176DNAGHGlowgp2_FD_193490 | JGI IMG/M metagenome (GOLD analysis project Ga0247608, IMG submission 193490) | Sheep rumen microbial communities from Palmerston North, Manawatu-Wanganui, New Zealand - 1766 DNA GHGlow gp2 | ecosystem: Host-associated > Mammals > Digestive system > Stomach > Rumen ... | reverse complement strand
ATTATGCGGATTTGCCTCGTAAAGCTGTCTGAACACGTTGTAGATACAAAGCTTCAGATACTCGTCAATGCCCTTTTCAAGCACCGCCGAGCCTGAGTTTTCAACAAGCTGTTCAAGCAGACTCAATGCACCTGCAAGACTGCTCTCGATCTCGGGTGTTTCAAACACCCATGTATCAGCGTGGTTTTCACCGAATACCGTTTCGTAGCTCACGCCGTAAATGTTTATAAGGTCAAGCACAAAGCCGATAGAAAACGCCTTTTTGCCGTTTTCAACTGCCGAGAGATAGGACTGTGTGCAGCCTGCTTTTTCTGCTGCCTGCACCTGTGTAAGCCCCTTTGCTTTTCGCACGGCGGCAAGCTTTTCGCCTATTTCAAGCAATCTTTCGCTGCCCTGTGCAGCGCTTTGCTGCTCGGTCAAATAAAACGCCCCATTTCTTCAACATTATACAGAATAATTATACAACATTATTTATTTTTTGTAAATAGAAAATATGCCCAATATTACGGCATGATATCGGTACAAATCTTACTTTACATCAAAAATACAGGCTTTGAAAAAAACAGAGGTTTTTATCCCTGTCCTTGACCACTTTCAAAAGCCGAAAGGAGTACACATAATGAAAGGTTACCGCATAGTTTTCATACGCCACGGAATGACCGAGGCAAACGCTGACGGCAGATACATCGGCGTGACGGATCTTCCTTTGAGTCAGGAGGGCGCACAGGCGCTTTACGACAAGCTCGAAAAGTACGAATACCCGCCCGCACAGAAGGTCTACACATCGCCGCTGAAGCGCTGCAAGCAGACGGTGAGCATTTTGCAGCCAAACCGCCTGACAGTCGAGCTGCCCGAGCTTTGCGAAATGGACTTCGGCGACTTTGAGAACAAGCCCGTCAGCGAGCTTATCGACACCGACAGCTACCGCAAGTTCATACAGGGCGGACTTGACAACCCCGCACCTAACGGCGAATCGCTGCGCGATGTGATAAACCGCTGCTACAAGGCTTTGCAGATTATCATTTCGGATATGATGTACGAGGGACTTACAAACGTGGCGGTAGTCACACACAGCGGCATCATAATGAATATGCTCTCCTGCTTTGGCATACCAAAGCGCAAGCCTATGGACTATTCGTGCGACTTCGGCGAGGGCTTTGAGGTGCTTGTCAGCGCATCAATGTGGCAGCGCAGCGAGGCTTTCGAGGTGCTTTGCACCTATCCCGCAGGCGAGGAGATAGAGGAGTACAGCTACTCCGACCCCGATGAAAGTTCCTCCGAACTTCCGTCATGAAGATACTTGTAATAGGCGGCACGCGGTTTTTCGGCGTACCGATGGTGAAAAAGCTTATCGCTGACGGTCACGAGGTCACGCTTGCGACAAGGGGTCAGCACAAGGACACGTTCGGCAGCGCCGTTTTGCGTATCGTTATGGACAAAACAGACGAAAACAGCGTAAAAGCGGCACTTTGCGGCAAACACTTTGACGCTGTGATAGACAAGGTCGCATACTCGTCGAACGATGTGCGCTCGCTTTTAAGGCACGCGCGGTGCGGCAGATACATACAGATGTCCTCCTGCGCGGTATACCAAAGCGCTCACACAGGCATTGCCGAGGAGGAATTTGACGCAAAGAGCTTCCCCCTGCAATGGCTTGACAGACCGAGCGATTACGCGCTGGGCAAAAGACTTGCCGAAAGAGCCGCGCTGGAGTTTATGGACGAAAAAAACTGCGTTTTTGTGCGCTTCCCCGTTGTGCTTGGCGAAAACGACTACACGGGCAGGCTTGCGTTTTACGCACAGCATGTCTGCACGGGCTTGCCGATGTGCATAGAAAACCCCGATGTGCAGTGTTCGTACATTCATCAGACGCAGGCGGGCGAGTTTATCGCAAAGCTCGCAGATACCGATGTTTCGGGCGCTGTAAACGGCTGCTCGGTCGGAACGGTATCACAAAGAGAGATAGTATCCTGCATTGAAAAAATAAGCGGCAGACAGGCTATCTTTTCACCAAGCGGCGACAAAGCGCCTTATGACGATACCGCGAGCGATACATCATATGACTGCACAAAGGCGGAGTCAACGGGGTTTGCTTTTGAACAGATAAACTCGTATATTTACGCTCTGCTCGGGCGAGAGAGCGAAAAATTCAAAAATAACTAAAAAAGGGGGTACAGCTGTGCTGACCGTCAGACAGATAAAAATAAAAGCGCGAAGTGCGCTCAATGACAAAATGGGTGACGCGCTGACTATAACCATGCACGCTGTCACAAACATATGTATGATAGCCCTGCTGGAGTTCTCGCTGTACCTGATACTTGCGCGCTTCGGTCTGGGATATTACTACGACCTGCGCAACATCGTCAAAATACCCTGGGTAGCGGTGATGTGGGGCATACAGGCAGTGGTGATAATCAGCTTTCTGACCTATCAGCGCATGATAACCCGCAGGCTGTTTGTGGATATTTCGGTAGGCAAGGACTATATCCCCACACGGCAGTACATATTTGCACACACAAACGAGTTTATCAGGATATCCCTGCGTTCATCGCTGATAATGAATTTTCTCAAAGCGGTGATGTTCTCGCCTATCGTGCTTTCGGTCTATCTTATCTATATGTGGGGACAGCGCAACCGCACGGACGAGCTCACCTCGCTGGGACTTTTCGTATTTATGCTGTGTATCGGCTTTACGATAATCTGGACAGGCATTTTCATCAAGTACTGTGCATCGCTCGCACTTGCGCCGTACATAATGTCGCTCAATCCGCGCACGAATGTATTTGATGCGTGCGACCTCTCGGCAAAGCTGATGGACGGGCACTACGGACAGTATCTTTCGGTGCTGCTTTCGTTTGTGGTATATCTTCCGCTGATGATACTTATTTACCCGATCTTTGTGATATATCCGTTTCTGCAGGCTTCGTACAGCACTATGGTAAAGGACATTATGGGCGATTACTGGCAGGATAAGGTGCCCGCGATGATAAGAAGATGGCAGAAATATCAAAAGTGACATTTACCTGCACCTGCGATGAGGACGGCAGAAAGCTCGGTGATGTTCTGCGCGCGCACGGCTTTTCGCGGAAGCTTGTCACGCGACTTAAACGAACAGAAAACGGCATACTGCGTGGCGGCCTGCCCATAAGAACGGTCGATACCGTGTTTTGCGGCGATGTGATAACCATTACCGAGAGCGACACGGGTGGCGCAGAGCCAAACCCCGCGCTTGACGTTCACATTCTGTACGAGGACGAGCATTTAGCCGTATTTGACAAGCCGCCGATGATGCCCTGCCACGAGTCGATAAAGCATCGCGGTGATACGCTTGCAAACTATTTTGCCGCACATTGCCCGGGGACTGTTTTCAGATGCGTCAACCGCCTTGACCGCGACACCAGCGGCTGCGTGGTCGTTGCAAAGAGCAGGTTCTGCGCGAACGCTCTGCAAAAGAGCTGTGATAAGGTCTATATCGGCATATGCAAAGACCTCTCCCTCGGCGGCGGACGGATATGCGCGCCTGTCGCACGCGAGAAAGAGTCGATAATCAAGCGCTGTGTGCGCACTGACGGTCAGTATGCCGCGACCAACTTTTTTGTGATGCAAAGGCACGGCAGCTACTGCCTGTGCAGGTTTGTGCTGGAAACGGGCAGAACGCACCAGATACGCTGTCATATGGCGCATATCGGTCACGCGCTCGTCGGTGACGATATGTACGGCGAAAAGAGCGAGCTTATACAAAGGCAGGCTCTGCACTGCGCGCAGGTGACATTCACTCACCCCGTCACGCACGAAAAGCTGACGATAAGCGCACCGCTGCCTGATGATATGAAAAGGATAATGGATACATAAAAAACTCCCGCATCGCGCTGATACGGGAGTTTGTAATGTTTGCACATATATTGGAGAGCCTGTTTGTGCATAGATACAAATATTATAAGAGAATGCACAAATACGACTCTGTGAAACGTATACAGTATAGAGGGACAAGTTCGCTCTGTTGTACTGTATAAAGAGAGGTGAGCCTTATGAAAGAAAAGACAACAAACAAAAAGCTGCTGATAATCATCGGCTGTGCGCTCGCAGCGGCGGCAGTTGCTGCAATCGTTCTTCTTCGTATATTTGTGTTTTATGACACACCGGGCACACAGTTCAAAAACATAAAAAGCTCGGACATAGAGAGCGTCACCGGTAAGATGTATACAGAAGGTTCAACCGGCGAAATAAAGGGCGACGATATTGATACTTTCATAAAGCTGATAAGAGATGCCGATTATAAACGCTCCGACCGCACAGAGCATTACGCTTCGCTGATTGTCTTCTCATTAAAATACAAGGACGGAAAAGAGCAGGAGATCTCTGTTGTTGGAAGTTATGGAAGCAGCGATGACAATGACTCCGGTGAACTTACTCTGTACAAAGGCTTTGTCAAAATAGACGACGGTGATTATTACGAATGTGATACAAAAAAATTATTTGAGCTGTTTCTGAAAAACAGCAATTCAAGGTACAAAAAAAGCTGACCGCAATTGGTCAGCTTTTTATGTTTTACAGTTATTAGTCTATCTTCTCTATCCAGCCGAACTCGTCGGGGATAGTGCCCCACTGGATACCTGTCATGGTATCGTAAAGCATCTGCGATACAGGTCCTATCTCGTTGTTGTTGATAGTCATTACCTTATCGCCCCACTTGAGATGTCCGACAGGTGAGATAACAGCGGCTGTACCTGTGCCGAATACCTCGTCAAGCTTGCCGTTATCGTAAGCATCGGCGATCTCCTGAATAGAGATCCTTCTCTCGCTTACCTTGTAGCCCTTGCTCTTGCAGACCTCAAGTGCAGACTTTCTGGTGATGCCCGGCAGTACCGAACCAGTCAGCTCGGGAGTGATGACCTCGCCGTCGATAACAAAGAAGATGTTCATCGAGCCGACTTCCTCAACGTACTTTCTCTCAACGCCGTCAAGCCAGAGCACCTGCTCGTAGTCCTGCTCGTGAGCCTCTGCCTGACCTGCAAGCGAGATAGCGTAGTTAGCGGCAGTCTTGGCAAAGCCTGTACCGCCTCTTACTGCTCTTACATACTGGTTTTCAACATAGATCTTAACAGGGTTCAGACCTGTGGAATAATATGCGCCCGATGGCGAAAGGATTATCATAAGCAGATAGTGGTCTGCGGGCTTAACGCCAACATACGGATCGGTAGCGAAGATGAAAGGTCTGATGTAAAGTGATGTACCTGCGCTGTGCGGTACCCAGTCAGCCTCCATCTTTACAAGCTCTTTGAGTGCGTAGAGCATAAAGTCCTCATCGACCTCGGGGATGACCATTCTCTTTGCGGAGTTATTGAGTCTTTTGAAGTTCTCCTGCGGTCTGAAAAGCTGGATAGAGCCGTCAGCAACTCTGTAAGCCTTGAGTCCCTCGAAGATCTCCTGACCGTAGTGCAGGCACATAGCGGCAGGCGAGATCGGGAAATCACCGTAAGGTACAATCCTTGGGTTGTTCCAGCCCTTGCCCTCGTCATAGTTCATTACGAACATATGGTCGGTGAAGATGTGACCGAACCCGAGCTTTGATTCGTCTGTCGGCTTAGCCTTTGGCGAGGTGGTTTTTTCAATTTTGATTTCCATCATAAGATATATCCTTCTTTCATTTTAAAATATCTGTATCACATTATAGCACTTTAAAGCGATATTTTCAAGTACCCTGCGGCATTTTTTCGCGGCACAGCGAACAATATTATTCTAAAACACTAAAAGCCTACCTTGTTTTTGCGAAAATTGTGCAAAACGTGCAATTTCTGCGCTGGAAAACGTTTTCGGTTGACATTGACACCTTTTAGGTATATAATATATAGGGCAAAAATCTGCCTTTTATTCGTTTTTATGATTGTTTGCGAAATTTTTCGGTATAATACAAAAAAGCGCACAGTGCAAGGCACAGGCAAACGGCGAGGCAAAGCAAAAAAGAAAAGCGCATCACGCCTCGGTTGCCTCGGCGCAATACGCTTTTCTTTAGTCGAGGTGACTAACCGAGAAAGTCATAAATGACTTTCTCGCTCGCGAGTTGAACTGCGTTCAACTCGGCGGACAAGTCCCGTCGACGACAAAATAAAAATCCGTCACACCTCGCAATGCTCGATGCAACGGATTTTTCTTAGTCGAGGTGACGGGACTTGAACCCACGGCCTCTGCGTCCCGAACGCAGCGCTCTACCAAACTGAGCCACACCTCGAATTAGCCTATACATTATACCGCAATTTTGATGGTTTGTCAATACCAAATTTTTATTTTTTTATTAATACACGTCAAAGAGGTCTTTTTATGAAGGATGTTTTTAAACAATTCAAGTTCAGAAAGGTCATTCTCGCCCTTGCAGATATGTTTATGGTGGCGGTGTCCTCTCTGATAACCAACTTTATGCTCAACGGTCTGCGGTTTTATAAGCAGACTATGCTCCCGCGCGAAATGTTCATCTCGATAAGCATCAGTATGCTTTGCTGCGTGGCTTGTCTGACGATAACGGGCGCATACAGCAAGATGTGGAGATATTTCAAAAAGAGCGATTATCTCTCCTGCATTTACGGCATAGTGCTGGGCATGTCCGCGGCATACTTTATCGTCACTATCGCCAACGTAAAGGCTCCGTGGCAGTATGCTATCATCCACGGGTTGTTCTCGATGCTTTTCATATGCCTGTTCAGATTTGTGTTCAAACACACGTTCATCGAGATAAGCGACACCGAAAGCTCATCATCGCCGTACAAGAGGACGATGATTATCGGCGGCGGACGTGCTGGCGCGACTATCATACGCGAGATATTCGGCATCAGGCAGCTGCCCGATGTAAAGAACACCCCCTACGAGCCTGTATGTATCATTGACGATGACGCGCGAAAGCTCGGGACATCTGTCGGCGGCGTTCAGGTAGTCGGCACAACGGGCGAGATACAAAAGTACGTTGACGAAATGAACATCGAACAGATAATCTTTGCTATCCCATCCTGCAACGAGGAGGACAGGCAGCGTATACTTGACATCTGTTCAAAGACATCGCTTCCGGTAAAGGTCATCCCGTTCATCAGCAACGTGGTCTTTGGCGATGACAGCAACCCTGTTGTCAATCAGATACACGACATCAAGGTCGAGGACCTGCTCGGGCGCGAGCCTATCAGGTTTGACAATGACGATATAAAGAGCTTTATCGTCGGCAAGGTCTGCATGGTGACCGGCGGCGGCGGAAGCATCGGCTCGGAGCTGGTGCGCCAGATAGCAAAATACGATCCAAAGCAGATAATCATTGTTGACATCTATGAGAACAATGCCTACGAGATACAGCAGGAGCTCATCATGGAGTACGGCAGCAAGCTCAACCTTGTAACGCTTATCGCATCGGTGCGCGACTATTTCAGAATGAACCAGATATTTGAGAAATACAAGCCCGAGATAGTCTTCCACGCGGCGGCACACAAGCACGTCCCGCTGATGGAGGTATCGCCGATGGAGGCGATAAAAAACAACGTTATCGGTACATTCAACGTTGCAACCATCGCACAGTTCCACAAGGTAAAGAAGTTTGTAATGATCTCCACCGACAAGGCGGTAAATCCGACAAACGCTATGGGCGCTTCAAAGCGCTGCTGCGAGATGATAATGCAGTACCTTTCACAGCAAAAGACAAACACGACAGAGTTCGTAACAACGCGCTTTGGCAACGTGCTTGGCTCAAACGGCTCTGTAATACCGCTTTTCAAAAAGCAGATAGAGGACGGCAAACCCGTTACGGTAACACACCCCGATATCATCAGATACTTTATGACCATACCCGAGGCTGTGAGCCTTGTGCTTGAGGCAGCATCCTTTGCAAAGGGCGGCGAGGTATTCGTGCTTGATATGGGTAAGCCTGTCAGGATCGTGGCGCTTGCCGAAAACCTTATAAGAATGTACGGCAAAAAGCCTTACGAGGACGTAAAGATAATCTTTACGGGGCTTCGTCCGGGCGAAAAGATAAAGGAAGAGCTGCTTATGGACGAGGAGGGGCTGAAAAAGACCTCCAACAAGCTCATATTTATCGGCAGCCAGATACAGATAGACCCCGACAGCTTTATCGACTCTCTGACAATGCTGCGTGACGCTGCACAGGAAAACAACGAGCAGGTCGCAGTTGAGGCACTGCACAAGATGGTGCCTACATTTACTACCCCTGAAGAATTCAACAGCAAAACGGTCATCACCAAGAATGACTACAAGGATTACGATGAACACAGCAGATCTGACAAGGACGCTGTTACCGTATGACCGCCGGCTGACAATTTTATTACGAAAGGAAAAGTGACATGCAGGAAAATCAGGAAGAGCTTTCTTTAAAGGACATATTCAGTCTGCTTATCTCGAAAATATGGATAATAATAATTATGGGCATCGTAGGCTTCGGCATCGCGTTTTGTATCTCTAAATTCGTTATGCCGCTGAAATACAGCTCAACAGTATCCATGTATGTAAAGAGCACCACCAACAAAAGCAAAGAGGATGCCAATGTCAACCTCAACGAGCTGAACGCATCAAAATCTCTCGTTTCGACTTATATCGTTGTACTGAAGAACACAAGCGTTCTTAAAGAGGTAGGCAACGAGCTTATCAATATGATAGATACTAACGAGGATCTCACAGAGGAGAAGATCAAAAAGTGCTTTACCATTTCAGATGACGGTACTATCAGCCCAAGCTCCATACTTAACTGCGTAAGTATGAAATCTTCGGAAGGCACCGAGGTCCTTGAGATCTCCGCAGTGACAAAAGACCCTGTCGTTTCAGCGGCTCTTTGCAACAGCTTTTCAAAGGTCGCTCCGGGAGTTCTGGTGCGTGTTGTAGGCGCAGGTTCGGTCGAAACTATCGGTGAGGCAGAGCCCAGGTACACACCTGTTTCGCCAAGAACAAAGATGAACTGCTTGATCGGCGGCTTTGCAGGCGCTTTCCTTGCGATCGTTATCATAATAGTTGCTGACCTGCTCGATAACTCGATCAAGTCAGCTGACGATATCACCCACAAGTTCGACATCGCCGTTATCGGTGAGATCGACCAGTTCGGTACATCAAAGATCAAAAAAGGTGAGGCATCGATATCTGCAAAGAGATACACGATACTTGACCCCGATACGCCTTTCTACGTCAACGAGTCCTACAAGGCGATGAGAACCAACATCACCTTTGCGCTTGCTGCAAGCACTTCAAGAAACAAGAACGTGTTCGCGGTTGCCAGCGCAAACCCGAGCGAAGGTAAATCCACCACGGCAGCCAACATCGCGATAGCACTTTCACAGATGGACTGCAAGGTACTGCTCGTTGATGCTGACCTGCGTAAGCCTGTTCAGCACAGGATATTCAAGGTAAACAACAAGCTCGGTCTTACAAACGTGCTTGTACAGATGGAGATATTCGAGGACTGCGTAAAGAGAGAGGTCATCCCCAACCTTGACCTGCTCACCACAGGTACAAAGCCTCCGAACCCGTCCGAGATACTTGCATCCGATTACACCGCCGACGTTCTTTCGGGACTTTCACAGATGTATGACTATGTTATCATAGATACACCGCCTGTAAACGTTGTCAGCGATGCAATGGTTATCAGCAAATCTATCGCGGGCATACTGCTTGTCCTCAAATACGGCGTTACCACCTACGAAGACCTCAAGGAAGCTACGAGAAAAACAGAACTTTCAAATACAAGCATCGTCGGCTGCGTACTCAACGGCATCAAGAGAAGAAGCGGCTCACACAGCTACAAGTACAAGTATAAGTATAAGTACAAGAACTACTATTCCTACGGCTACGGCAGCAGCGGAAAGAAATCAAACGACGATGATGCTAATTCCGTAAACGATTGACGTTGATACAGTTAGGAGAAACAACTTGCTTACAGACCACCACAGCCACATACTTCCCGGCATTGACGACGGTGCAAAAAATGTGGAGATGTCGCTTGAAATGATACGCGCCCTCAAACAGCAGGGCGTTGAGCGTATCGTTGCAACACCGCATTTTTACGCACACAGGGAGGACGGCATTGACGCTTACCTGCAAAAAAGGCAGCACGCCTTTGATACGCTTATGGCGCACAGCCCTGCAACAGAAAACATACTTCTCGGCGCAGAGGTCGCTATCGAGCGCGGGATCTCCGAGCTTGACGGCATACAAAAACTCGCCTTTGAGGGAACAAACTACATACTGCTTGAATTTCCCTACACCAGCTTTGCTGACTGGATGATCGAGGAGATAGAGAATATCACCTACAATTTCAAGCTTACGCCTATCATCGCGCACCTGCACCGCTATACAGATGACTATTCAAAGGAGCAGATGCAAAGCGTGCTTTCGCTGGGCGCGCTGATACAGTTCAACAACGAGGTGTTTGAAACGTGGGGCGGAAAGCGCTTTCTGAAAAGCGTGATATCAAGCGGTCACGAGATAGTCTTTGGCAGCGACACGCACAATATGAAAACGCGCAAGCCGAATTTCGACCTGCTGCTGAAAAAAGCAAAACCCGAATGGATAAAACGTTCCGATGCTCTGCTTGATAAACCAAAGGTACATATCTGATATCAAAGACGGAAAGCCGCGCGCTCTCCGTCTTTTTTACCGGGTATGCTCGGGCCGGAACTATTTTGGATCAAGCCAATGCTAACAGTCAAGCATTGGCTTTTGTCATATTCTTTCGAGCCTGCCCTTGTCCATCTCGTGTACGGTATCGCACAGCACGGCAATATCCTCTGCCGAATGCGAACAGATAAGTATCGTCTTGCCCTGCTGCTTGTAGGAAAGCAGATACTCACGCATCTCCTTTACACCGTCCTTGTCAAGCCCGTTGAACGGCTCGTCGAGGACAAGTATCTTCGGGTCTTCCATTATCGCCTGTGCAAGTCCGAGCCGCTGTCGCATACCGAGTGAGTATTTCTTAACGTGGCGTTTTAAGTCGGGGTCAAGCCCAACTTTTTGCATAGCCTCACGCACCTCCTGCTTGCCAATTTTGTTGTTGAGTCCCGCAAGCAGTTTGAGATTTTTATACCCCGAATAGTACGGGATAAATCCCGGAGTTTCGATGATGATGCCCATATCCTTGGGGAAGTCAACGTCCTTGCCTATGCGCTTGCCGTCAACGGTTATCTCGCCCTTGCTCACCTTGATAAATCCGCAGATGCACTTCATCAGCATTGTTTTGCCCGAGCCGTTTCTGCCTATCAAGCCGTGTATCCTGCCTTGCTCAAAATCAACAGTTATATCCTTTAAAATCTGCGTTTTCCCGATAGTCAGGCAAACATTTTTTACCGTGATAATATCCATTACTCTGTTCCTCCTGTTGCATATAGCGAGCAGCTCTTTGCCATTCGCCACAGCAGTATTATCAAAACAGCGATAAGCGATACAAAATAAATGTAGGAATACTGTATGGGGAATAACACATAGTTGAACATACTGTGATAGTGCCAGGCGAAAACGCAGTTCGATATTGGGAAAAGCCATTTGAGCCTGATATCCACGATAAGCATTATCAGCCCTGCCGCTATGCCCGAAATGTTGATGAACACGCTGATGACCTTCTTTTGACGCAGCGCGAAAACGAGCTGGACACAGCCGACTGTGACGGCGAACAGCAGGACAAGCGATATGCCATGGGCAAGTGCTTCATACGGTCTTGACTGGCGCAGAACTGAATTGTCTATGCCTGCAAACGCGTGTGCTTGCTTTACCGCATCATCGGCAAGCCAGTATTTCCGCTGAACAAGGCTCCACGCATTGAGCATAAAACTGTTTGATGCAACGCACACCATCGACGAGAACAGTATCGAAAGTATGTAAGTCAGCGACGACATGAACAGAAACATTATCTGTCCGCACAGCCACGGCAATCTTCCGCTGCGGAAAAGCATAAACGCGGCAGAATCGTTAAGGCGCGGAAAATCGGAGATAAGCACCATATAACCCATTATCACCAGCGGCAGAAAGGTGCGGCTGTTGACGACGGCACAGAACGGTTCAAGGACGTTCATCGGAGTATCAAACACGCGGGAAAGCTCCTGCATAGGCTTGATAAAATAGGTGAACATAAACATGAACACGAACCCAAGCACAAGCATACGGTAGTTCAGCAGCCAGCTTGTATAAGCGGTGCGGGCGCAGTACCAGCTTTTGCGCAGAAATGTCATCAGCAAAGCACCCTCTTTCTTATCGCTTTTGAAAATGCAAGGTACAGCAGGGCTGTCACCGCCAAAACGTACAGATACATCGCCCAAAGAGGTATTTCAAGGTCGCGCTCAAGCCAGCGTTCAACATCGCCGAAGCGTGCAGGCACCTGATAGAACATCATCAGCGGCAGTTTTTTCTCGCTGCCGAAGGACTTGTTGACAAGGTCTTCGGAGATGTGCGACAGGGCAAAATAGAACATTACGGGAAGTGACAGCGAAACAAATTTGTTGAGCGTGAGCGCACCGAGAGCCATAGACAGCAGACAAGGGATGACTGCAAAAAGCGAGGCAGTCAGCGTTCTTGAAAAGGCAAGCAGAAGCCTGCTGCCCGAGTGAAAAAACGCATTTGCGGGGAAATCGGAAAAGGCAAGCTCGGAACGAATATAGTCGCTGTGCTTGTCATCTCCGAGAGCGGAAAGATACTCACTCGGTGCAGGGAAAACGGCGGTACAGATGATAAGAAAAACCGAATATGCCGTGAAGATGACAAGCATTGATGTCAAGCACGCCGAAGTAAATTTTGAAAGTACATATGTCCGCTTTGTGCAGCGTGAGATATTAAAGCGGTAATTGCCCGAGTTTATCTCGTCGCACAGCTGCGGCACGCAGGCAAGTCCCATCACCGCAGGCAGAAATATCGCCTGCCACTCGTTGCGAAAACCACGCAGGAACATATATGCGTCGCAGTAATAATGTGTGGTCTGCCACAATGACTTATCGGTGTTGAAAAGCAGCTGAATGAAATTGTAGGCAGGTCTGTCCTGCCCTGCATCAACGGTAAAATTGCCCGACATCGCAAGCGCAAGCGTGACTGCCACCGCAAGTGCAAAATTCACGCTGCAAACATTCTTTTTAAGGTCAAAACGAAGCTGACTAATAAACATACACATCTCCCGTGATAGCATCGACAAGTATCAGACCGAACTTTTCACGATGCATATCACCGCTTTTTTCAAAGTCTCGAAACACCCAGAACGGTCTGACCTCAAAGGTACAGCTGCCCGAATGGATACATTGTCTCTCGTCGAGCTGACACAGCTCTTCCCTGTCGTCCTTTGGCAAAATCCCGCTTTGTGCAGGACACACTGCCACGTTTTCAAGACTTGCGATGTCCATATCATAAAGAGCCGATGTGGCAAGCGTACTGCCCAGCTTATTTAGAGCACTGCCGAATGTGAGCAGCTTTTCGCCTTTGTCCGTGACTTTATCGGAAATGCGTGCGGCAAGGATAAAATCATTTATATCCACGCTGCTGCGTGTGACATAGCCATGGCAGTCGTTTTCAAGCAGCCACGGCTTGCTGCCGCTGTCAAACTCATCGCAGTCGGGTATGCCTTTAACGCAGGTGAGCATCGGGCAGCCGTATTTATCATACTGCTGCATATCGTAGACATAGGCGTGTGTGCCATCGGCAAACTTTCTTACAACAAGCTCCTTGACCTTGAACCCAATGGCATTGTCATACATTTTTGCATAGTGCTCGTTGTAATTCTGCTCTATCTTCTTTATTGCTTCACCGACCTTCAGCGGTTTTCCATCGTGCATGGTATATTCATCATTATTTGCCTCTTCGCCCATATACAACCTGTAACGTCTGACCTCAGGCAAGGTGTAGATATCCGCCTCGTTTCTATCGAAAGTCGACAAAGTCAGACCTCCGCAGTTCGCCGTGGCAATGCCCATCATCTTCCCTTTCTGATATTCGTAGAATACTCCGCCTTTGCACTGCTGTGATGAATTATCAAGCTCGTGTACTACATTCATCAGCTTGCTTTTGTCAAAAGGCTCGTTATAAACGATCGGCACGAGCTGTTCGATCTTATCATAGTTATCAAAAAAGCGCCTGACGGTATAGACAGGCATAGCATCGGCATCAGGCACAAGCACTTTTTTGACGAGCACATTGGAGTTGTTATCACTGTTCTGCTGTGCAGCTGTCTGCCTTATCTGTGCAAGGCTCGCATATTCAAGTTCGCTGCTCTTTTCGGCAGCCGACGCTGTGCTGCTCTTTTCGCTCCGTTTCATTTTGTCAAGCTCAGCGACCGATGCACTGTCAAGCACATCGTTTTCTTTTTGCACCTCGCTCGGTGCACTTGCACAGGCGGTGAGCAATACTGCGGACAAGATCACGCAAAGTTTGTTTTTCATACTCGTTCTCTCCTTATTGGCTGTTTACCATATTAACGGCGAGGCGGTATGAAATATGGCTGAGATCTGAAAAATCGTATACCTGCACAAAGCTGCGCATCACTTTTTGTTCAGCTTTACTCCGCGGCAAAATGGCGGTAGATATTAACGCGAAAGAGGTCACAAACATGGTCGGTCACAGTGAAGATATTTATTTTTTGTAAGATGCAGCAAAAATGCACGGTATGTTTTGTAGAGTATGACGATGCGGCATTATTGCGGCGAGCGCGGCGGCAGGCTTGAAAATCATTACGGTTATGATATAATAGCAGCAGGGGGTGAGAAGGATGCTGGCGATCTGCCTGAATATGCTTGATACAGAGCAGCAGCGCACCGATTTTGAGCAGTTCTATCTGAATTTCAGGCAGGATATGTTCGCTGTGGCTATGAGCATACTGCACAACACTGCCGATGCAGAGGACTCGGTTTCGCAGGCGTTTTTCAGCATAGCAAGGAATTATAAAAGGATATCTCACCTGACAAGCGATGAATTGCAGGCTTATGCGGTCATAGTTGTCAGGAACAAGGCGCTGGATATTTACAGCCTGAACAAGCGCGAAAGAGAAAACACGGTACACGCCGACAGCGGAAGCATATCAGCAGGCTCGCAGAAGGCAGGATGCTTTTCAGGGCTTGATGAGGCACTTGAAGGTCTTGACGAAAAATACAGAGATGTTATCACGCTTTACTATTACTACGGCTTTTCGGCGAAAGAGGTATCCGAGCTGCTTGGCATACACATCGACACGGTAAGGCACAGGGCGATGAGGGCAAAGAAGCTTCTGAAAAAGGCTTTGGAGGAGGGAGAGAACAATGACTGACAACAAACTGAGACAAGCTATCGGGCGCACGCTTCTGCCTGCGTACAGAGAGATGATACCCGACCACGATGAGCATGAGTTCTCAAGCGATTTTGAGGCAGAAATGAATGAGCTTATCGGCGGCAGGAGGTCTGAAAAGGCGCGCAAAAACACATCATCACGCGCAAGGGTGTATCAAAAATACGGGCTTATCGCGGCGGCTGCGGTCGCATTGACAGTGGGTGCGGCGGCGGTATTTCTTGCTGATGACAGAGGTGCAGGCTCACATGACTCACAGACACCTGCGGTGGCAGCTCAGTCAAGCTCGCAAAGCAGCATTACGGGTGCGGAAAAAGCAGAGCAAGGGCAGATCTCACGGCTTGGGAAGATCGCCTCGGAGCTTGCAGCGGACAGCGAAAAATTCTATGTAAGCTGCTACACCCTGCAAGGCAGCAGTCTGCTCTTTCAGAGGCAGGAAAGCAGCTCTCCAAAAAAGGCTTCGGCGGCTGCAAGGCAGATAGGTGAGTATCTGCAAAAAGCCGACATCAGCTATCTTGGCTCGGCAAGACGTGCAGGTGACGCAGGCAGTGAGGGAGCTTACGAAAAGTCAGTCAGCCAAGGCACAGAAAAGATCTTCAGCGAGACTGACAGCCGCTGGTTTGCCAAGGTCTATTCCTGTGACGGCAGCCGTGAAATGATCTACACCGTAAAGGACGGCACGGGCTATCTGCGTATCGAGGATACAGACAGCGGGAGCACAGGCGGCAGATACAGCTATTTCAGCTTCGGCGGCAGCGCACTTCCGCTTTACTCACAGGGGAAGCTGACTGCTGCACAATGGGAGAGCGACAACACGCAGATGACCAGGGCGGTGAGCAGGCAGGAGTTTTTCAGCGCAGGTGCGGATAGAAAATACGCTGTGCAAAACTGCGACGGCTCGGCAGGGTTCAGTTACAGCATCGACAACACAGGTGATATGCCTGCTGTTGACATTTCGCAGATATTGCTGCCTGAAAATGAAACTGCTCAAAATGCCGTGCTGGAGATATACCTATGCAAAAAGCGCGCGGACAGCGATGTGCTGATGAACGCGGCTGTGATGTCGGGCGCTTTGAAACAGGGGCGGTACGAGCTGTCACGCTACCGGAGCATCATACAAAAAAACGAAATTGACGGCATAAAGATAGTTATGCGGTTTGACACCGACAAACACCCCGCACCTGACGGGGAAACGGTACAAAGCGGCTTGAAGAACGCATACACGATCACTGTGGTACATAGAATTGGGTGAATTAAGGCGGCGAGAGTTGACGGTAACTCTCGCTATGTGAGCAGCTGAGGGAAACGCACACCGCGGGTTGCAATTTTTCGCAAGATGTGCTATTATTAGCATACACACGAATAATCAGACAACAAAAGAGGAAATAATAGGATAAATGGAAATAGCAGCGATAATCATACTACTTATCATATCCGCGATATGCTCGGCGACCGAAACGGCGTTTTCCTCGTGCAACAGGATACGTCTTAAAAAACTTGCTGATGACGGCAACAAAAGCGCAAAGAACGCGCTGTACATATGCGAGCATTTTGACAAAGCGCTCACGGCGATACTTATCGGCAACAATGTGGTGAACATTCTTTCATCGGCACTTGCGACCGTGCTTTTTACAAAGCATCTGGGCAAGGGCAGCGTGGGTGCGGCAACGCTGGTAATGACGGTGCTTGTGCTTATCTTCGGCGAGATACTGCCAAAGAGCCTTGCAAAAGAAAACTCCGAATCGTTCTCGATACTTATGGCGGCACCTCTGCGCGCGTTTATGTTCATCATCACGCCGCTGATATGGCTTTTCTCGGGGCTTGCAGGGCTTGTTACGCGCTTTGCGGGCAGGAACAACAAAAAGGAAGAGCCGTCGATAACCGAGGAGGAGCTTAAATACATCATTGACGAGATAGAGGACGAGGGCGTGCTGGAGGAGCAGGAATCAGACCTTGTACGCTCGGCGCTTGAATTTGACGAGATAACCATCGACAAGATACTTGTGCCGCGCGTAAGCGTTGAGGCGGTCGAGGTCGGTGACAGTCTTGATAAGGTCAGGGATATTTTCATATCCACAAAATACAGCCGACTGCCCGTTTACGAAAAGGATATTGACCACATCATCGGTGTTATACATCAATCGGACGTGTTTGAGATAATCCTTGGGAAAAAGAAAAAGAGCCTGCGCGATATCATGAAAAAGCCCGTGTACATCAGCGAGACTATCCGCATATCAGAGGCGCTGAAAATAATGCAGAAGGCAAAGGTACACCTTGCCGTTGTTATCGACCAGTACGGCGGTACGGAGGGCATATGCACGCTTGAGGACATCATCGAGGAGCTTGTCGGCGAGATATACGACGAGAGCGACGGCGACGATACCAGCTTTGTCAGGCGCGCAGACGGTACGGTGGTCATCTCCCCCGAGCTTTCGGTAAGCGACTTTCTTGACAGAATGGAGCTTG
>Ga0247608_10003663_pt1 | contig 17737 bp, 17 predicted proteins | sample 176DNAGHGlowgp2_FD_193490 | JGI IMG/M metagenome (GOLD analysis project Ga0247608, IMG submission 193490) | Sheep rumen microbial communities from Palmerston North, Manawatu-Wanganui, New Zealand - 1766 DNA GHGlow gp2 | ecosystem: Host-associated > Mammals > Digestive system > Stomach > Rumen ... | reverse complement strand
GATGTTGCATTACTAACTGGTAATGGTAATAATGGTTGGGGCATGGATGGAGGTTGGGGTAGCATGATTTGGCTATTCGCAATTATCGCTCTTATGGGCGGCTGGGGCAATGGTGGCTTCGGCAATAATAATGGTTTCGCTAATGCTATTGGCTATGAAAATTTAGCTACTTCTAATGAAGTACAACGTGGTTTTGACAACCAGAATCAAATGGCTAATCAGCGTGATATTTTAGCTGCTGTTAATGCTGGTACAGCACAAGGTGTTGCCGCTACTAACCAAGCTAAATATGATAATATTAATGTAGCCAAGGATATTCAAGCTGCTATTATCGCTCAAATTGGTGATGTACGCTCCAATCAAATGCAATTATTAGCTAACCAGAATGATTGCTGCTGCTCCACCAAGATGGCTCTAATGGAAGGCTTCAATAATGTTAATGCTGGTATCGCTCAAGCACGTTATGAAAATGCTATGAATACAGCCGCAATTAATCAGACTACTAATGCTGGTGTTCAAAAGATTATTGATGCTATTACTGGTAATCGTATGGCCGATATGCAGAATCAAATTGATGCCCTACAGCTACAAAATGCTTTAAATGGCGTAGTCCGTTATCCTTCCGGCTGGACTTATAATGCCGGTAATAATCCTTTCTGCAATAATAATGGTTGTGGATGTAATGGATTTAATATGTAATTTAAACACCGAACACATTTAGTGTGTCTAGTTTAAAACAAAAGGCACTTGTTTTCGGGCAAGTGCCCTTTTTTTATTATAGGAGGAATTAAAATGATTCAAGCTTATAGTGATGGTGTAACTATCGCCGCTAATGGGACTTATCCTTTAAATAATGTTGTTTTTCTAAAAGGAAATACTGCTGTTGCCGCTGGAGCAGGCGGAGTTGCTTTAACAAAACGCGGTATTTATAATGTACATGTTGATGGTTTTGCTACTTTAGCTGAAGCTGGAGATTATTCTATTCAACTTACTCGTAATGGTGTGCCACTACCTCAGGCTATTAGCACAACTACTCTAGCGGCCGCAGGCTCTGCAAGTGGTGCGTTTGAAGCTCTTGTCGTAGTTGAAGAAAGTGATTGTCCTTGCAATTGGACTTCTGCAGCAGTTACTATTGGTATTCTTAATCCAAGTACGGTTGAGGCAACAGATGCTCATATTAATATAATTGTTTCTAAACTAATTTAAGGAGGGATGAGTTATGGCTCAAAATAATCAAGAACTACAAACTCTTTACTCCGAATTAATTAATAGAATGAAGCAGGGAGTAGAGATGCATGAGCAATTAGCAGATTATTATGCTTTTCTAAATCTTCCTGGTTATCAAAAATGCCATGAATATCAAATGCTTTGTGAATTATTAACTTATCGTAAAGCAAAAGATATGTATATGAAGGAGTATAATAAATTAGTTCAGCCCACTTATATGGTAAGTGGTATGTTATCTAATATGGCTAATATGGCCAATAATAATAACAACAACAGCAATAATAACAGTACTTCTAACCAAATGAATAATACTAATATGAATAATAATGGAATGACTAGCATGGCTAATTCTGGTAAAAATTATGCAAATAATGTTATTCCACAAAATTGGTATAATTATACTCGTTATGATGTTGATGCAGGAACTAAACGTACAGCTGTAAAAGATGGTTTTATGAAATGGTTAGAGTATGAAAAAGAAACTCGTCAATATTTATCTGAAATGGCAAGACGTTTAGAGCAAATGAATGAGCGTGAAGCCGCACGTAAATTAGACCATTTAATTGAGCATGTTGAAAAAGAAATTCAAACTGCTGAAAACAAGATGATGGATTTAGAAAGTACTGGTTATGATATGTCTTATATCTTACAACAGCAAAATGAATTACAGCATCATTACGCAGAAAAAATTCGCACCATGAATGACAAGAATTTACAATTCCGTCGTCGCGGTGAAGGTAATTATGCGAATTATAATTTAAGTGATTATAGTGATGAAGAAGAAGAGGAATTTATGCGTTATACCCATGAATATCCTCAATATTATCGCAGATATTATCGTTAAGTAGGTGATTTAAATGATTAGGTTAATTCAACGACGTTTAATCATTCCTCGCGGCGATACTGGTTCTTTTACAATTCCTGTTCAAGGAACAGTAGAGGATGGAGATATAGCGGTATTTTCTATTTATGACCCAATGACTCATACTACTGTATTTGAAAAAGAGGTTGAATTAACTGAAGAAGTTTTAACCATTCCTTTTAGCCATCAAGACACAGTAAATTTAGAGCCAAAAAAATATCTTTGGGACATAAAAACTTATCGAAATCCTCAATATGATGAAGATAACTTATTAATTGGAGGAGACGAAATAAATTCTTATTATGCGGCTTTTTCTCTTCCAATTTGTGAAATTAAGGAAGTGGCTCAAAATGTCTGAAGCAAGAGCTAAAACAAGAGATTTATTACTTGAGTATGATAAAGCTATTATGCCTCCTAAACCTCGTGCCGCAGGTTTAGGAAGCATATATCCTTGGGAAAATTGGTCAATTTCCTTTTTTTCTAAACAATTATTCAAATTAGCCGCGGATAGTGGATTTGAAGGAACAGAATCTGATTTTAAGAAAAAATTTGGTTCTTATTTGCAAGATAAACAAATTATCTATGCTAATTACAATGATTTCCCAACAATTGGCGAAATAGATAAATTTTATTTTGATTTGGTTGAAAAAATTTTATATTATTGGGATAAAGAATATATTCCAGTTAACGCAATGCTAATTGCTAATACTACAATTGATGGGGGTGAAGCATAATGCCACAAAATAATCGAGTAAAAGCAACCCTTATTCTTCGTAATGATACAGCTTCTGAATGGTTCTCAAAAAATCCTATACTTGCTTTAGGAGAAATTGGCGCGGAAAATGACACCGGTTTATTAAAACTTGGTGATGGATTGCATAGATTTAATGACCTAGACTATATTAATAGCGGAGACGTTGATGAAAATTTAGTTACTAAAGTCAATAATAAATTAACTGTAGCTAATTATGGGAAAAGCTATTGGACGTATAGTTCTGAAGATGGTCAAGAAGTTGAAGTTGAAGAGACAGATTTAACTCAATGGCCTCAAAATTTAGCTTTAGAAGTTAAAAATGGAATTGCTCGTTGGGTTGAATCTAAAATTACTTATCTTAATTCACAAGGTAAAATTATTTGTGAAAGTATCACTTTGGGCGCGAATTACAATCCTGCGAATGATGAAGATGTTTCTACTAAAAAATATGTAGATGTTAAAATTGCTCAAGCAATTGTTAATGCTCCGCATTTAAAAAGATTAATAGTTAATGAATTACCAGTCTCCAATATTCAAGCAGATACTATTTATATGGTTAAAGATACAACTGCTTCTGGAGATGATAAATATCGAGAATATTTATTAATAGATAATGAATTAGCTCAAATTGGAGATACTTCTCCAGATTTAAGTAATTATCTACAAAAATTAAATCTTAATAATTATACACCAGGTCATTCTTTAGCTTTAAATAATGAAGGAGAGTTAATAGATAGTGGATATAACGCGGCTCCTCCAGCTTTAACTGTCGCAACTTTTAGCGCGCTTGGGGGCGTTAAATCTTCTACTAACCCAAATGAAATTCAGGTAAATAGTCAAGGATTTATGTCTTTAAATTCTGTTGCGACTGATTTATTATATGTTCCGAATGGGAGCACTTTTATAATAAATGGTGGAAATGCCACCGCATAATGAGGTGGTAATATGGCAACTGTTAAAGAATTAAAAACTACAATTAAATTAAGATATGATAGTTTAAATAATTGGATATCTGAAAATCCAATTCCTCAGCCTGGAGAAGTTTGTATTGCTGTAATTCCAACTAGTTCTGCTAGACAACCGGATTATACAGTAGGGCAATATCCTACAGAGTCTGGATTAACACCATACGCTATAGGTTTAAAGGTTGGAGACGGAATAAATGATTTCGTTCATTTACCGTGGACACAAGCTATTGCTGGTGATGTTTATGCTTGGGCTAAACAAGCTACTCCTCCAAATGCAGCGAATCTTAATGCAGTATATAATGGAGAAACTACAAAAATTCAAACAGTTTTAGATACCTTAACAGATGCTTTATCTAATTTAACTGGTCAAGATGTTGCAGTTCAGTACAATAGTGAAGAAACGGATGTTCAAGCTGCGATTACAAATATTGAAGAATCAATTGGTGGTATTGTTGCAGCGAATATTTCTCCAGAAGCTTTGAGTAATGCTTTAAATCAATTACAGGAACAATTAGATGACCAAAGTGGAGATATTTTTATTGCTAATCAAAATAATATTACTTATAAAATAGATACGCTTACTCGTCAAGGTTTAAATATCACTTCAACTTCTTCTCCATTAGTAGTATCTGATATTTCAGATTTAGTTTTTAATAAAGGTTACGATAAAGTAAATAATAAAGCTGCTACGATGGGAGATTTAATTGATTTAAGAACAGATATTTTAAATAGTATTCCAAGTGCAATGCGTTTTCGTGGTAATTCTACTACAGAAATTACAGATGGTGGTACCGAAAATCCAACAATAAATGATATAGAAATTACCAGCATTTCTGAAGGCGATATTGTTCTATATGAGAATAAAGAATTTATTTGGACGGGTACTGTTTGGGAATTATTTGGTGATGAAAATAGCTACGCAATTAAAGGTAATATTATAAAAACTGATTTATCTCAAGCTTTAAAAGATGAATTAGATAGTAAAATAAGTTCTACTTCTTTACATCGTATTGCTACTACTGGAGATATTGATGATTTAGAACAAACTTCTATAGTAATTTTTGATTGTGGGAATGCGACAGATAAATTATATCTTACAGATTAAGGAGAACTAATATGGAAGAAATTTTAATTTACGAACAAGAATGTGAAATTCCTGAAAACTGGGAATCTAATACAATTTTAATTAGAGATGGTAAAGGCAATATTATAGAGCGTGAAATTCCTGATGATACAGAGGAGGAATGATTATGCTAAAAACTATTCAAGTTAAAGATACTGATAAATTAGTTGCCGTAGCCCAATATTTAACTAAATATGCAAAAATTTTAAAGGCGTCTGAAACATTTGATGACGCCTTTAAAATTTTTATTATAAAATGGCAAAAAGAACATAATTTAACTGCCAATGGAATTATTAATGATGATGATTGGATTGCAATGGGGAAAGAACTACCAACTTGTTCGACCAGTAAAAATAAGAAAAGTGTATATACTTGTGCAATTCAAATTTTAATTGGCGGATTAGATGTAGATGGCGATTATGGTTCTAAGACCAAAAAAGCTGTTGCAGCTTTTCAAAGTGCTTGTGGTTTAAGTGCAGATGGTATTTGCGGACCAAAAACTTGGGCCGCACTTATTTTGGGGAAAACTGTTACTCCTTCGAGCGATAAAGTTCTAAATGAATGTATTAAGTATCTACAATGGGATAAAAAATGGAAAGGTGTTAAATATAGTACGCACACAAGTAAGCAAACAATTGGTAATAGCGGTTGCGGAACTACTTCTATGGCAATGATTCTTGCCACTTGGGAAGATTCTAAAATTACGCCCGTTGAAACAAGTAAATGGGCTGTTGATAATGGTTATAGAACATACGATAGTGGAACTGATTGGGATTTTTATAAATGGGTTTTTAAAAAATTTGATTGTTTTGAAAAATATATAGAAACTTCCAGCATTGCTACTCTTGAAGCCGCACTTCGCGAAGGTGCTCTCGCGGTTTGTAGTATGAATTCAAAGGATAATAAGTTTTGGACTTCTCAAGGTCATTTTATTGTCGCTCGTGGAGTAGATAATATATATTTTTATGCCAATGACCCAAATAAAGATACTACTCCAAGAAAACAAGAAAAAAGTAAATTTAAAAAATGCTTAAAACAAGCATTTATTTTTTGGCCTATAAAAAAAGATTCTACTCCAAAAGATGATAAAAAAGTAGAACCAATTAAAAAAGAAACTACTTATAATTTAGATGGAAAAATAATTGACATTTCAAAATGGCAAGGGAAAATAGATTTTAATAAATTAAAGAATGAAGTTTCTCTTGTTATTGTTCGTGCATCTTGTGGCTCTGACAAAGATATTAAATTAGATGAATATGCAAAAGAAATGATTAAATATAATATTCCATTTGGAGTATATTGTTATTCTTATGCTAGCACAGCTGAAAAAGCTAAAGATGAAGTAAGAAAAATGATTGAATATTCTTCAAAATATAATCCATTATTTTATGTAATGGATGCGGAAGAAGCTAAAATAACTAATTTAGCAATTAAAACTTTTGCAGAAAAGTTACGCGAACAAGGTATTAAAAAAATTGGATGTTATGTCGCACATAACCATTATAATGACTATAATTATTCATCTGTAAAAGATTTATTTGACTTTACATGGATTCCGCGGTATAATAAAAATGATGGAACTATAGAAGGCAGTAAAAAACCTGCTTTTGAATGTGATTTATGGCAATATACTAGCACTGGAAAAATTGCTGGCATTAAAGGTAATGTTGATATGAACATTATTATAAGTAAGAATAAAGATATAAAATGGTTCGTAATGAACAAATAATTGGCTGAAATGATGCCAAGTAGGTGATTTTATGGCAACAAACACCATAAAAACGAGAATTCAGTTGAAAAATGATACTGAAGCACATTGGAACTTGGCGACAAATTTTGTACCAAAACAGGGTGAGGTCATCATTTATTCAGCTGATGATACTCACCCTTTTTCTCGTTTAAAGGTAGGAGATGGAAATACAAAAGTTATAAATTTGCCTTTTATTGATGCAGCTACAATAAATGGTAAAGAAATAAAAATTGGTTCAACCGCAGATTGGAATAATAATTTAACTTATATTCCAAATAAAGGAGATATAGTTCTTTATACAGATAAGTCAACTTTACGAAATAATGCAACAGTAGCAGGAATTAAAATTGGAGATGGTCTTGCTTATTGCGTTGATTTGCCTTTTGTTGGAGATGATATAGCTGAAGATTTATTAAATCATATTAATGATACAATACGGCATATTACAGCAGAAGAACGCAATAAATGGAATAATAAATTAAATTGTGAAGATTCTGTAACTGGTGAAACTTTAATATTAAACCGCAATTAAGAGGTGAAAATTATGGCAGATATTAGTAAAATAACGTTACCTTCTGGTACTACGTATAATATAAAAGATGAAGTTGCAAGAAATTTTATAAATGGTGGTTCTTTTATTGTTGCTTGGAATGGAACTGGTACAGCTACTGCGGCAAATATCCCAGCTGGCGTGAAAGCTGGTTCTGTAACAGGAACTTTAGCAGCAAAAGATGCAACTCCAGGAGCTTTTTATTTAGTAAAATCTTCAACTACTCCTTCAGAGCAAACTTTAGACGTATATGATGAATATGTAGTAATAAAACCAAACATAAGTGATGATACAACTTGGTTTTGGGAAAAAATTGGAGATACAAGATTAAATTTAGCTAATATTTTAACTGATGTAGCTATTGATAAGAAAACTGATACTGTTATTGGTACAGGCTCAACTTTTACTATTACTCAACCAACTATTTCTTTAGCAACAGGAGCTACAGCAGGAACTGGAGTTATTAGTGTTGCAACTGGTATTACAAGCACTTCAGCTAGCGGCGATAACGTATCTGCGATGACTGGTCTTGGTTCTCCATCTACTTCAACAGTTTTAACAGGAGTTAAAGTTACTGCTCAACCAACAATTTCTCTTTCCGCCGCAGATACTACTGCAACAGGAAAAGTTGGTGTATTAACTAATGCAACTGCAACTAAGACTAATGTAAAAGCAACTGCGAGTGGCGCAAATACCTCTTGGAATTCTAAAGACTCTAAAAGTGCTGTAACTGGAATTACTAGTCCTAAATTTGAAACAGTATTGAAAACTGTTTCTCCAACTAGTAAAAAATTATCTACAACCAGTATTACTGGATGTAATGGTACTGTTACAGCGTCAAAAGCAACTGCTGCTACAAGTCAAACAACAGTAAGTGGAGCAGCTAATTCTACTTCTAATTCAGATTTCCTTGCTAATGTTAGTGTAAGTAATGAGACTTTAGTTATTGGAGCAAAAAAATTAAATACACAAACTACTACTCAATTTACTTTTTCAGATGTAACTGCGGCTAAAAAAGCTGATTCCGCGACTACTGTAGCAACTGGTTCTACTGTTGCCACATCTACTACAACAAATGTTGGAGCAACAATTGTTGAATCTGTTGCAAGTGGAACTACTGTTTCTGCTTTAAGTGGTTCTGGAACTCCTGCTGCAAGTAATGTTATAGGAGTAGATTCAACTTTCTCTGTTACTCAACCAACTGTAACTCTTGCTACTGGTGCGGATGATGAAGACTCTGGCATTATTTCCGTAGCAACAGATATTAGTAAAACAACTAAATATATTGGTGGTTCAGCTTCTGGAACTGCTGTAGGAGCTAATGGTACTGCTAACGCAGTTACTGGTTATCCAAATATTGTTACGGATGAAGTACTTGGTACTGGTAGTACAATTACAGTTACTCCTACAACAACAAATATTAAGGCTACTGCTTCTGGAGCAAATACTCAATGGAATAATAAAGATAGTGTTACTGTATTAACAAATTCTACTGGATTAACACTAACTCATGGTCAATAAAAAGTAAATGGTATTTATACCATTTACTTTTATTGAAGGGGTGAGAAAATGGCGAATAATGAATATACAATAAGTAAAATTGAATTACCTAATGGTGATGTTTGTAATATAAAAGATACTACTTATAATTTTAATACTGCCTATAACGCAACTACAAATAAAGCTGCGACTATGGCAGATATTAAAACTGATAATATTAGGCCAATTAAAAGTGCTTCTTTTGTCACAGGAAAATATGGGCAAGATGGTAGTGGAACGCATTATTATGAAATGCTTGGTTCTATAACCCCTACTTCTTTTGAACAAATGTGGTTATTACATTATATAATTACCATAGAAGTTCCAAATGATACAACTTATACTTATAGAGCAGACGTTGAAATTTACGGTGTACGTGATACTTATGCGGCTTATAAAATATTTAATTCATATTATAGTAAATACCCTATTTATCGGCACGTTATTTTAGAAGGTACTTCTAGTTCTTATCCACACGAATTTGGCTATAGATTAGCTAGTTCATATGGCGACACAACAGTAAATAAAAATATTCATATTGATATTATAGAAACTAGAAATTGTACTGCTGCATTTTTCAATGCTCCGAAGGCCTATACATCCTCCACACCATCTAATTATACACAGTACAGTTTTAACGCTAGTTCAAACGGATTACAAGAATCAGGAGATACTGATACATATACGCGTTTATATGCAGGTAATAATAGTATGGTAGTTAGTTCTAATTTCCGACTTCCAGGTTCAGCTATATTTGGTTTTGATAGAGACAATCACGCACAGGGTATCTCTCTATATAGTGATGGTTATACTAGTACTACCACTAATATCAATGTTAATAGAGTATATAATACAGCAGGGTTTGACTGGGCTAAAGGGTTATTTTATAATACTAGTAGTAATTTTGCTACTGGTGCAGAAGTAACATCTGGTATAGACCAATCTCTTCACGCTATAGACTTTAGATATACAGATAACTGTGTTAATAGTAGCTCTTTAACTACATTAGGATTAGAAAGATATAAAGCCGTATATTTAAGAGGCACAATAGGAGCCGATGGATTATTTTATCTAGCTCCACTTACAGTTAGCTATAATAATCGAGACTATAAGCGCGCTTGGATACAAGATATTCCTACTAGTGCTGATGGTTATGTATATTGGTTCTTAGGTTTTCCTTATTATAACAGTTCTTACGCGGGTGGCTATCAATTAAATTTTTATTTGGAAAATAAATTATTTTGGTATCATAATGGTAAGTTCCAAGAATATATTGGTGATGCCGTTACTGTTAATGGCCATACTGTAAATAAAGATGTTCCTAGTGATGCTAAGTTTACTGATAATAATACAACTTATACTTTTGAAAATGGTACGAATGGATTTAAAGTAACTCCTTCTGGAGGTTCTGCACAAACGGTTACAGTTACTCCTAGTATTACTAATAATGTAACAGGTTCTGGTACTAGTGGGTATTTAGCTAAGTTTAATGGAGCTAATACTATTACAAATGGTCCGCAATTAGGTACTAGTACCACAACTTTCTTGAATAATAAAGGTGAGTGGGCAACACCGACAGGAAATGTTACTGGTATAAAAGGTAATGCCGAATCCTCTTACCGCACTGGCAATGTAAATCTCACACCCGCGAATATTGGAGCTATTGCTACTTCTGCAAAAGGCGCAGCGAGTGGTGTGGCAGAACTTGATAGTAATGGTAAGGTTCCATCTTCTCAATTGCCTTCTTATGTTGACGATGTTCTTGAATATGCAAAGTCAAGTTCTTTTCCAACTACAGGAGAATCTGGCAAAATTTACATTGCACAAGACACAAATAAAACATATCGTTGGAGCGGCACAGCATATGTTGAGATTAGTGCTTCTCTTGCGTTAGGCACTACATCTTCTACTGCCTATAGAGGAGATTATGGCAATGCCGCATATGCTCATGCAGTGACAAACAAAGGTTCAGCTTTTAGTTCTGGACTATATAAAATTACAACCAATAGTGAAGGTCACGTAACTGCCGCAACGGCTGTTGCAAAATCGGATATTACAGACTTGGGAATCCCAGGCAGTAATACTACTTATACTTTTGATGGAACATATAATGCCTCTACCAATAAGGCAGCGACTGTATCCACAGTTACTAATGCCATTGCAGCACTAGACGGCAACTTAAATAATACAACACCTGGTGCAGGAAAAACATTGACTGCTTTCTCTGAAACCGATGGTAAGGTTAGTGCGACATTTGGCAATATTTCTATTACCAAATCGCAAGTGAGTGATTTGGGAACCATTGGTGCTGCGGCAGCAAAAGGTGTAGATACCTCTATTGCAGCAAGTTCAACTTCAACAAATCTTCCTACCTCTCAAGCAGTAGCAGCTTTTGTTGAAGGCAAAGGCTATAAAACTACAGATAATAATACTACGTATAGTTTGACACAAGACTCAAGTGATGGCCATAAAATTACTTTAACACCATCTTCTGGTACCGCTCAAACAATTACTATTCCAGATAATAATACTTGGCGTCCAGTAAGTGATTCCGTTTCAAGCACGTCTTCATCCGACGCAGCTTCTTCCAAAGCCGTTAAAACAGCTTATGACCTTGCTGCAAGTAAAACCGCAAACACCGGTACAGTAACGAGTGTTGCCACTGGTGTTGGGTTAACTGGTGGTACAATAACAGGAAGCGGCACTTTAAAAACAAAACTGCGTAGTGAAACTGCTCTAACGATTGATAGTGCAGCGGCCACTACTACTTCCGGGAGAGTATACCCAGTAGCAGTAGATAAAAGTGGATACTTAGCAGTAAACGTTCCGTGGACTGACAGTAAGCCTGTAACAAGCGTTGCTGGGAAGACCGGCGCAGTCACTTTGGCTAAAGGTGATGTAGGTTTGGGCAACGTTGATAATACATCAGATGCAAATAAACAAATTTATGAAGCCAACTTATTATGGGGCGGAAAAAACTTTTCTGGTTCATACGGCCCTATTGACGCTGCGATGATAGGAGATTTAGGCGCGAATAGATTAGCTTTTTTTAAACCAGAAGGAATAACTGTTGAATATAGCAGAGATAATGGTTCTACCTGGACAGATTATGGAGCAACAGATTTAGAAAAACAAAATTTATTCAGTACTGGCGGCAAGGCTTTTTTTATAGGTAAAGCAGATAGCACTAATAAAGCAACTGCAAATGGCACAAAATACCAATTAAGAATTACATTAAATTCCGAACTTGGTCATCTTTATACTGTATTAAATAAAATTGCAATTTATGTTTCTACTGGCGGCAGCTCAAATTGTACTGTAACAATAGATAAAGCACTAAAAAGTTCTCCTACTACTTATACTACGCACATTGCTGATGTTCCTTTAAGCGGATGGAGTGGTTGGAATATTATTAATATTTCTGCATTCACAACCTATGGCAATTCTAATTCTCAAAATAGCCAATATGTTAATATTCGTTTTACATTTAAAGCTGATGGTGGTAATACTAATTATCTAGGCTTAGATGTTGAAAAAATAATGGGCTTTGGAGGAGTTGGATGGGACACTCCTTCTACGATGGCTAAAACAGGACATTTATATAATTTTGATGCTTCTCAAAACGCCACTTTCCCCGCTAAAGTAACTGCTACAAGTTTTTCTGGTCCATTAACAGGCAATGTCACAGGTAATGTAACGGGTTCTTCTGGCTCTTGTACAGGTAACGCCGCAACTGCAACTAAATTTGCTAGCTCTCAAAGTATTACTTTAACCGGCGATGTAACAGGCTCTGCATCTTCAACTGGAGGTTGGTCCATTGCAACTACAATTGGTGAGAGTAAAGTTACAAATGCAATGCTTGCTGGCTCTATTGCAAATGGAAAATTAGCAAATTCTTCAATTAAAATTGGTAATAAAACTATAAGTTTAGGTGAAACTGCGACATTAGCTGATATTGGAGTTAGTTATCCTATTACTGGAGTAAAAGGTAACGCGGAAAGCAGCTATAGAACTGGACAAGTTAATTTAACAGCAGCGAATATCGGGGCGGTAAACAACACTGGGTCTGCTACGATGACGGGGCCATTGAAAATCGAAAATAATTCGGTCTCCCAAATATTTTTCTCAAATAGCTCTGGTCTGAGGTCTGAAATATATGCGGATCATAACAATAACAAGATCTCGTTCATTGAGTACACACCGAATAGTAATGGTGATTATGAGTTTTACAGTCTTCCAGCACCCACTACAACAGGTGGAAATAGAAGTTATAACATACTTACTGACGCTAATGTAGTTACTATACCACAAGGTGGCACAGGAGCAACAACTGCTTCTGATGCAAGAACTAAATTAGGTATTACACCTGCAAACATTGGTGCAATGGTTTCTTCTCCAAGTCATATTTCTTTTACTACTTCAAGTAGTACTACTAATGGAGGGTATATTGATTTTCATTATCAAGGCGCTTCAAGTTATACTAGTAGACTTATTGAAATGACATCTGGAGTATTAAGAATTACATCTAATTTATCTCTTGGTCATCCATTATCTGTAGATAATGGCGGTACAGGAGCAACTACCCCGGCCAATGCTTGTGCCAACCTTGCACCGGGCATTCCCACTGCTGCTTATACGTCCATTCCTAATTCTAATTACGGCTCTAATGTAAGCGGGGGTTCCGAACCGCTTAGATGCATTAAATATGGGAATGGATTAAAACGCCTAATCGGACTGATTAGTATTACAGGTAGTGGCGTATCGAGTGGTGGAACCCTTTGTACTGTACCATCAGGTTTTGAACATGTTAACGATAACAACGGTGGTGGACAAGGATGGTTAACCATTACAAGCAGCTCAACCGGTAAATCCCATCTGGTCCGCTTCTCCGGTAATGGTTTATATTTTTGGGGTTCAGGTGTACCAACTACCGGTGTTTATGCAGTAAATTATCTATATTTCTAAATAAGGAGGAATTATAATGAAACGCGAAATTTATCAGGCAGATGCCTACATCGTTGACGCCAACGGGGTATTTAACCATTTGGACGGCTACCCAAAGCTGTTTGACAGCAAAAACTATGGCAACGACCTCGCCAAGACTTATACGCGAGCAAATGGCGCGTACTGCGAGGCAGTTGCGGCCATGAGTAAAGTCGATACTCGCCAACTCCAGATTGCCACACTGATGATTATTAATAGTGGTAATCAGCTTGCCGCAACAAAGATCGGCGAGCTGGCCGAACTGCCAGATTCTGAACCAACACCAGAACCAGAAGAAGAATAAATTATATTTAATTTAATTATTTAATCAAATAAGAAATAAATAATTGATTGAAGTAAAAGCCAGAATAACATACTAATAAACTCACTTCTTTTAAGAAGCATAAGTCGTTATTCTGGCTTATTATTTTTAAGAGGAAGTGAGTTTATGGCACATATAATGACAAAACGTGGTTCACAAGATAATATTATTACTTATGAACATTATTGTGATACAATGGAAGATAGAGCAGATATTGACCCTGATTATATTACTTTAGGTTCAACATGTGTTGTTGTAGAAGGAGAAAGTGGAGGTCTTGAAGCTTATGTGGCCAATAGTCACAAAGAGTGGAAAGAAATCTAAAGGAGGTAACTTATGGATATTTTAGACATTCTAATAGCCAAAAAGAAATCCTTTACAGGAGAAACGGAGAAATTAACTCGTCAAGCTAATGAAGCTATGGCAAAAGCTAACGAAGTTGCAGCAAAATTAGACCAAGCCGAAGAAGCCCTTACTGCCGCACAAGAAGCACAATCCGCGGCTGAAACCGCAAATACGCGAGCACAAGAAATTGCTTCTAATTTAGAAGATATGAAAGAAGAAATAACTTCTGCCGCTGGTGAAGTAGTTGATGAAAAAATTACCCAATCTACTTCAACTTTACAATCCGCGATAGATAATGCAGTTACTGATGTAATAGTAGAAGATGAAAATACTTCTTCTTATAAGGGCAAGAAAGCAAAAGTGCGGAAAAAGGGTATTTTAAATTCTTTTAATATTATGAAGAATTATACTTCTACAGGCTCTAATGAAGATGGAAGTATGACTCAAAAAGCAATAACAAATGCTTTAAATAATCAAAAAACCGATTTAGAAAATAAAATTAAAAATATCCAAATTTCTGGCGGCGGTTCTGGAAATATTTCAGGCAATATTTCTGCCGCGAACGAAGGCTCTATTGTTTCTATTGATGAAAATGGTAATATTATTCCAAGTTCTATTACCGAAGCAGATGTTATTTTAACACAAATTATTTCTGGGACTTATAAAAATAATAATATAGTAGGACTTGAATTAGATTATGCTAATAAAACCTTTACTCGTTTACAGGGAGCAAAAGACTTAACTGCGGGTCAAGATTTTAATAAATTTAAAATGTATGGTGGCCGCAAACGTTGTATTGTAGATAGAGAAGGAAATATTCAACAATTCTTAACTGGAGAAGAAGACCCTGATTCTTTGATTAATCAACGCATTATGGTTTATCAACCAGCTTTCTATTATCTACGAGTTCCTCTCTCTGTTTCTAAAATTTCTAATGGTTTTAAAATTAATAAAGAACAATTATATTTAGCTGACCAAAAATATGCTGGCTTTATTTTACATCCATTATTTAGAGATGAAGAAGGGAGAGCTTTACGTTATGTTTTGTTACCCGCTTTTGAAAGCGGCACTTATAGAGTAAATTCTAATTCTTATGAATTAAATGATACTCAAAATATTGATTTAGAAAATGATTGTTTAGTTTCTATTATTAATGCTAAACCAATTAGTGGCCAAACTCAAGAATTTACTTCTACCGCGGCAAAACATATGTGTGAAAATAATGGTACTGGTTGGAAGATGACTAATCTTGAATTTGAATCTGCTAATCAAATGCTAATGATGGTTGAATTTGGACGGCCAAATATTCAATCCGCTTTTAATGTAGGTATAACTCAATTAACTGCAACAGCAGGATTAAATTATGCTTGCAATACAGGCTCTACTTTATCTTTAGGAAATAATTCTGGACAAGCAGTTGCAACAATAAATGTGCGTAATGGAAATTCTTCTACATATACTACCACAGGACAATGTGCTATTTCTTATAGAGGCATGGAAAATCCATTTGGTAATATGTGGAGATTTATTGATGGAGTTTCTATTATAAATAATATTATGACTTATAAAGATAAAGTTATAGATTTTAAATTAGCATCTCAAGAAAATTGGATTAATGCTTTTGGTTATGATGAAAATCACCTTTGGGTATTCTTACCAATAGAAGCTTCTTCTAATGCAAATAGTAATCTTCCTATTGGCGATTATTATTATCCTCCAGTATCTGAAAATGTTGAATATGAAGGAATAATTGGAGGCCATTCTGTTTCTAATGTAAATGCAGGAATTTTTTATTATGGCTTTAATATTGAAAAAGATTTCCATTATCAGCATGACTCTGCACGAGTAATGTATATCCCAACTCCAAATACTTTAATTGATAATCATAATTATAATTTATGGTATGAGGTGGTTTAAATGAAATTTTATGAAAATACTTATTCTATGAATAAGCCACCGGAAATTGAAACTACTTCGACAAAAGTTTTTGTTTCAACAGATGTTAAGGAAAAACTTATAGAAGTAGAAGAAAATACAGTTAATTGTTTTTGTTATACTTTAGTAGAGTATGATAAAGATGAATATCTGGATATTTTATTTAAACAGCAAACTGATATTGCCGCGTTGCAAGAAGAACTTCAAGCCGCGAAAATTTTATTGGGGGTAGAGTAATATGGGAAAGTTAGTCGATTTAGCAATCAAGCTTCGCCCATATATTGAAAAAGCTGCCGCAAATTTAGATGATACTGACGCGCTTGAAGCGGTTCAATTATTTCCTAAATGGGAGCCTAATATTAAATATGAGAAAGATGATAGAGTAAGATATGAAAATATTTTATATCGTTGCTTACAGCCACATAATTCTCAAGAATCTTGGACTCCGCTCGCGGCCGCAAGTTTATGGGCTAAAGTTTTAATTCCAGACCAAGAAGTTATTCCAGATTGGGAGCAACCTGATTCTACTAATGCTTATCAAATTGGAGATAAAGTTCGATTTGAAGGCAAAGTATATGAAAATCTAATTGATAATAATGTGTGGTCACCTGCGGCCTATCCAACATCTTGGCGTGAAGTAACTTAATATTTGACTTCAATATAATTTTATGTTATAATAAATATGTCAAGGGGAGAGAGGATTCCCCTTGACATAGAAAAAAATATCGGATAGGAACGATAAGGAGATTTTATTATGAAGTTTTATAGTGATGTAACAAAGCAGTTTTATGACACAGAAAAGGCTTGCCTAGAAGCTGAATTCAAGGTAAAAGAAAAGCAAAATCGTGAGAAGATTCTACGTGAAAAGGCTGAACGTGAAGCTAAGGAAAAGCAAGAGAAGCTCGCGGCTGAACGCAAGACTCGTGCAGCAGAAGTTGAAGAAGCTCGTAAGGCCATGGTCGTAGCTCAGCATAAGTATAGTGAACTACTTGAGGCTTTCTGCAAGGATTATGGTTATTTTCATCAAACTCTAACTGGTGAAGATGCAAAGGGTATAATTCCTACTCTATTTGACATTTTTAACCCTCTATTCTTTGACATTAAGTAAAAATTCTGGTATAATATTTATGTAAGGTTGAGGGAAACCTCACCTTATGTGCCGCCATAGCTTAGTTGGTAAAGCGCACGCTTGGTAAGCGTGAGAGGCTGGGTTCAAGTCCCAGTGGTGGCTCCATAGACCTTTACTGCAAATATTATTTTTATTAAGGTCTGAAAAACCCGTTATGTTGGTTCGAATCCAGCCTGCCCCATTTATGGGGCGGTCGTTCAAGTGGTAGGACGCGTGAATAATAAAAAAGAGGTCTAGATAACGGGCATTA
>Ga0247608_10003662_pt1 | contig 17742 bp, 9 predicted proteins | sample 176DNAGHGlowgp2_FD_193490 | JGI IMG/M metagenome (GOLD analysis project Ga0247608, IMG submission 193490) | Sheep rumen microbial communities from Palmerston North, Manawatu-Wanganui, New Zealand - 1766 DNA GHGlow gp2 | ecosystem: Host-associated > Mammals > Digestive system > Stomach > Rumen ... | reverse complement strand
GGACAACTTGCTGGTGGATTCATCTATACAACAGAGCTTATGACATCTCGAGTATCTCAGAACATTCTGTCTGCAAAGCATCTGCTTAAGACTGATGCTGAAAAGATCGATTTCTCTGATAACTTTGAGAAGTGGTTCACACTGTCTTCGTCTGCAGTATATCCGATTGATGAAAAGAAGTTCGATATCTATCTCAAGGCTGATTATCATGATAATCTGTCTGATAGTCTGACTCTGTATTGTGGTAAGGATATGGAAGAAGTTACAATCAGCCATTATTCCGATATCGCAATCTCTGATGATGTACTCGTTAAGTGCAAGAAAGTTGACATTGATGATGTTACATACCTTAAGATCTCTTCGTTCAAGGTTCTTGAACTTGGTGGAGTTCTTTGCAATATTATCCCGATTAATGTATCTATCACAACGAGATACACTAACATCATGAAGTTCTTCGTAAGTAATGCAGCTAAGTTCGATTCTATCGGTGAAGCTGTTACTGCACTTATGAAGCTTCTCGATGGACTTATTCCGATCTTCTCTGTTCATGGTGAAATCATTATTGGTAAACTCCTCAGAGCAAAGGGAGATCGTATCAGACGCCCGAATTGGTTGAATCCTGATGAAGAATATCAGATTCTTCCGCTTAAGACTGCACTTGGTAATGCTGAATCTCCGGCAACAAGTTTGTCGTTTGAACGTGCAGGAAATCAGCTGCTGTCAAGTATCTTTGATGAGAGAAACAAGATCAACAGAGTTGGTGTACGTGGTTTCTCTGACTATATCTTTGGTGAAGACTTTATTTAAGGAGGTTATGAAATGGCTTCGTATAGCATTGGTGGTATTACTGGTAAATACCTTAAGCCAAAATATGCTCGTATCGGAGATCTTCTGGGGAACAACATTCCCCAGGAGGGATTCGATGTTTATCTCGATCTGAATACAATCTCAAATGTTCTTGCATCTGCATCTAAGTTCATGAACTCACTTCCATTTTCTGATGATGCTGAACGAGATATTGTATTCTGTATTCTCGATGTTGTAAGACACTGGAAGGGATTCGTCAGAAAGCATGACGGTTCAAGAATCTTCTTACTTGTTAATGACTTCGAGATGAGACCGATGGTTGAGAATGACATTCTTAAGTCTTATCTTAAACCATTCTCGAATAAGTTCCAAGGAAACAAGTATCGTCAGTTCGTATATTATTGGGATGAAGCAATGAAGAAGATTGGAGTTGTTCTGAATTACGTTCCAGGTACGTATCTTATCAAGACAAACTTCATTGATTCTTACATTGTCCCTGAAGTAATCAGTGGTGGTAGAACAAAGCTTGTTGTTACAGGTTCTTCTCTGTATACTGGATATATCCTTCAGCCTAAGACATTACTCATGTATTCGAGATTCTCAAGAAGTGGTTCTTCTCAGCTGACTGATCCCAAGATGATTTGTCAACATATCTCGAAAATCGATGATGATATTATGGAAACTTTCTGTACAAACAAAGTATTTTATAATATTCTTCAAGCGATTATTGGTGATTTCGACAGAGGAATTATGGGAACAACACAGTTTGGTATTACCAGTTTTGCACAAGAATTGTATCGAGCTGTGGAGAAGCACAAAGTTCCGAAAGATCCAAAGTCAATCGAATCAGTTCTTCCTGTGATTGATGAAAGATATCATGATTATCTTAAGCAAGTATTCCCGTTGATTAATCTCGACATGCATGCTAAGATGATTCTTCCATCAACTATTGAGAAGCTCAAAGCTTTGATGGTTGATAAACTTGATATTGATGGATTACAGTCAATCACAATCGAAGGAATGAATCTGCTTGAACTGCTTTAAGGTGGTGAATAAAATGAATCTTGAAATTGTATCAATTGATTTGTATGGTGATATACTCAGAGATCAACTTGTTAAAAGATTATTGAAATTGAACTACCGCATCGAGTATCTATACGCAAAACCGTGTTTGGTTGTTAAAATCAAAATGGAACATGTGTTTGATGCAATCCCCAGATTGATGTGGGAAACAAATTATTTGAGACGAACAGAAGATATCAGTGACTTCAGATTTGAAGAAGATGGAATCTACTTTGATCTGATTCTCTCAATTGGTGAGTGTATCGATTATATCTATAGATGTACACCACCAGCTTTGATCAAAAGGGTTCCGGAATCAATCTCCAATATTGAAGATGTTCGAGATACAGTTAAGCTGTATTTGAAGTATGTAGGTCCACAGACAAACATCTATGAATCAGCGTTTACAACAGTAACACAGTATGGATCAACTGAGAAGATTACAAATGCAACATATGATGGAATCAATTATTTGAAATCATATTCCGAAGGAATTGTATGTGAAGTTTTATATTCAGATACTCAAGTTGATAAGATAAAAGGTGATGTTGGAATATCCGGACTGTTCAGAGTTTATATCGGCAGCAGAGGTAGTCTCATTCAGTTCTTAAAGATGTATCAACAACATTCTTTGAATGTGATGATTTGTGATTATGATAAACAATTCGATGGATATTATATCACATTCACAATCAAGTCATCAAGTTTCATGAATCAAATTATTGAGAAATCATATAAGAAAATTCTGAATCAACAGTAATAATGATATAACCCGCCCATATGGGCGGGTTATATTTATAAAATAAGAAGAAGGTACAAACAATAGCTATCATGTGTAGTGGAAAATACACACGATTTGATTTTTTATAAATCACTATTGTTATTAACATGTAATGCGATATCACAATTCATCAAACTTGTGTAGGTCAATGTAGACAGCACAACAAAACTCAAAAGCCCACACAAGTTTGATCCCAAAAGAATTGTGATATAATGTGATTTGGTTGATGTATTAGTATGAAATATTTGTTAAATCACATTCTTGACCAATGATATTATACTAAGCCAGCCATATAATATCATTATAACATATGTTTACTTCATCAATTTTTAAAACGATTTCGTAACTTATTAAAAGAAAGGAGTAATTATTATGGTAATTACTGATCGAAATCGACCTATGAGATTTAAGTTACCTGATGATGATGAAGTCGCATTAGTTCCATGGGAATATATCATTGACAGATTAACTGAAGATCTCACACCGCTTGTGCAAGAATTATCTACAACTAATACAGCACTTAAAACCATCGACGATACACTTCAATCTTGGCTTGATGGTGAAGATGAATAAAGGAGGTTTTATATATGGCTATTGAACAAGAAGATGTAATCTTTCAGACATTGTTTGATATTATTCATCAACAGCAAGAATTGATTACAAGCATTGCAAATAAACTTAAGCAGTTTGATGGAATGGGCGGTGGCGGTTCTGCAACAATTGCTGATTACCAGAGTGATACCCATTACAAGAGAAACACACTTGTTGTTGACACATCAACTGAAACAGTTTATCGTGTTATTAATGAATACACATCAATCACAGTTGATCAAGATTGTATGAATGGTAATCTTAAGCTTGTTGGATTTGAATCTCAAGTTGTCACCTTTGATCATAATCCGACTCAATCCGAAATCAATATTCTTCCCGAAGATTCTCTTGTTGCTATTTATTCTGCTGCTGATACTCCTTATCAGCCTGACCTTCTTGAGTAATGGAGGTGACTTATAATGCCAGAAAATCAATTAATCGGTTATAATGGTAAATACTGGAGACTGATTAAATCATTTTCATATACTGGTTATGATCAAGATTTTACATTACCAAGTGGAAAATACTTGTTTGTTTGTCAAGGTGGTAGAACAGTTTGCAGAACAGATGATCTTCAATCCATCAATTATGGTGGAACATCATATGGTATTCTCAACTTATCAGAACAAACGACATTCCATGCGATTGTAGGTGGAAATGTTGATAATGAAACTGCTGGTGGATTCAACGGTGGTGCAAACGGTGGTGACAGTTTTGGTTCAACTCATGCAAGAGGAATTGGTGGAGCTGGTGCATCCGATGTTAGATTGCTTCCATATAATCGAAATGAGTATCCAACATACGATGGTACAAATCACTTAGTTGAACCAGATCTTTTGAAAACTGTTTATCATGATACTGAATATGATGAATCAGATCCAACTTCTTCAGCACACACATATTTCGAGGTTGAGTATATCAGATCATATTACAATTCTGGATATATCGACACAGGTTTCCAAGATACAAATGATTCTCGTATTCTTGTAGATGTTAATGTTGAATTTACTAATGTTAACACATATGCTGTGTTGATGGGTTGTAGACCTGGATCTGGTACCGAAACCGGTGGTTTAGGTTTTTTTGTTAAACGAAGTAACGATGGTCCAACGTTCTTTCGTGGTAATGGATCAACTGAAGTAGCTACTATTTTTAATATGACATTTGTAGAGAGAATATTAATTGATATAACCCACCATCATGTTTCAATTAATGTTGGTGACTCTGAGGTTGAATCATTTGATATCGGTGATGAAAATTCAGTATGGATTCCAAGTACAGTTGGTGTATCTATAAATTCAACAATAAGAGGTGGAGGCAATAGTCGTCAAGATGATAGACCGGTTCCAATGATGTTGTATGGATTTAAAGGATACAATAATGATGTATTGGAAGCAGATCTTGTTCCAGTAACAAGAAGATCTGATGGATGGTGTGGATTATTTAATAAGATTGATAATACATTCCATCCTGTGTCTGCTGATACTAATACATCATATTGGGTAGCTGGTCCAACTAAGTTCTCAACACCATCTCTCAATTCACGAATCATTGTAGCTGGTGGTGCTGGTGGAACAAGTATATTGGCATCATATTCTAATAACTTCAGCAGTATGACTGCATATGGTGGACTTACAGGTGGATATGTTAATACATATGGACCAACATCGTCATATAATTTAACAGCAAACATGTTTGCATCACAAACAAAAGGTCATGCTTTTGGTTATGGCGGACAAGCATCAGCCATGCTTTCAGAAAAAACATACAGTGCTGAAGGTTGTGGTGGAGGTGGTGGTGGTTGGTATGGCGGCTTCGCTGCATACTATCGCCAATCTGCTGAAGCACAAAGTACAAATGGTGGTGGTGGTTCAAGTTATGTATTAACTGAATCATCATATAAACCACCAGGTTACAATCCATCTTCAAAATATTATATGACGAATGCTTGTATGACTACTTCTGATGCATTAATATCCGGAGTTTATATCTATGAAGAAACAGTATTAAAGAATGGAGATATTGTTGAATTCCCATGTATTGGTGCTGGTGAACATATGACACTTCCAGCTGGTAAATATAAATTCCAATGCTATGGTGGTAATGGTGGTTCTCGTCGTAGATGGTTTGAAACTTCTAATGGTGGATATTCTGAAGGAATATTTACAACAATACGGGATAGAAATATACATGTCTATGTTGGTGGTTCAGGTGGTCCAGCACATGTTATATGGAAACATACCGGAACTATTGATGAGCAACATACAAATTCTACATTCTTCACAACATCATTCAATGGTGGTCACAAAACACCTCTGAGTTTTTCAAGTTCTGCCACTGACGCTGGTGGTGGTACTGATATACGAATTGACGATGATGATTTGTATAACAGAATCATTGTTGCTGGTGGTGGTGGTTCACAAGGTGGTTTTGCACAATCTACATTAACACCAACATATGTCGGTGGTGCTGGCGGAGGATTAGTAGGTGATAGTCCAGCATCAGGTAGTGGTACAAACTATGGTGGTGGAACACAAACTGAATCGCCATCTGGTTCATATAGTGCTATAGTTGGATCATTTGGCATTGGTGGTGGACTTCAGTATGATAATGCATCAGCATTACCCGGATCCGGTGGTGGAGGCTGGTTTGGTGGTAGCGGTACTGATTCTGGTAGCAGAAGTGATAATAATAAGGGTGGAGCTGGTGGATCTGGATTTGTATTAACTGCTGAAACTGAATTGATTTCTGGTTACAAGTTGACACATGATGATGCATTAACAAATGCTTCAACAGTTGTTGGTGGTAATACACTTGGACCAAATATGTCTAAAGCCGTAATAACTGTTCAAAACATTTATGCAAAACTCATTTGTCAAGATGATGAGGGTTATAAGTATTATAATTCAGAAAATGATATCTGGACTTTGTTACCATCACAAAAACTTACACCTGCTGTATTTGAAGAATACGGTGGTTCAATCACAACTGATAATGGTTTAGTCGGTAAAAAGTATACAGTATATGCATATGATGAATCCGAATCAACTGATTTTGTATCACTTACTGTCGTACCACAAAGACAGTTTATATATGCAAATACGAATCTTGAGCTTGATATAACTGGTTTAACATTGGATGATAAGAAATATAAAGATACTGAATATACCGTATCTTGTTCTGCTGTTAAAAGAGTTGATCCTGAAACAGGTAGAATGATGTCTAATGTCCAATTATCAGTTGACAAGTTAACTGATGCTAATAACTATTACCGTGCTTATGGAGCAAGAATACTTTATAATGGATCACAAGATTCACATGAGTATTTAAAACTTGATGAAAACGGTCGTCGTATATTCAAACATTATATCACAAATGATGAAAGTGGTGAATTGATTATTGAAGAACGTACAATGGAACTTGAAGATCCAGAAAAGTATCGTGATCCAATAACAAAAGAAATCACAGTTCATCAATCATTATTGAGAGTTGGTATTGGTAACAGAATTCCAATCAAGTATCTCAATATTATTGATCAGGATGTCAATAGCATCCAGGCTATTGTATTTACTGAATTTGATAGAGTTGTTTATATGCTTGCACTTGTTCGGATTAATAATGCATTCACTTTATTAATCAAATCAATCAATATTCAAAATGGAATAGTTGTTGATCTGGTTCGTAGAAACTGGTACAGTGATGTCTATACTGCTCAAGGTTCATATTCGCCTGTAAATGGATTCTTAGTTGATAATGATTACTATTACATTGGTGCAGCTGCATATTCTTCATCAACATATAATCGTAGATTAATCAAGATCAACAGAACAACTGGTGAAGTTGTAAACACAGCTCCAACACCTCGAGATTTTTATACCAGATACGGTTCACAGTTAAAGTGGATTGATGATACACACATTCTCACATTCAGTGATAGAAGTGTCATGATCTATGACACTGAAAAAGATTCATGGACTGAGATTACTCATGGACTCGGTGCTGTTGGTTTTTATCGTTCTACTATTGGTGATAAATACATTGTATTCACAGTCCAGAGATCTGTATATGTAATTGATATTGAAACATATCAACATGTGAAAACATTTACAACATCTGGTTCAAATTCATACAACTGGCCATGTGTAACATATCATGAAGGTAAGTTCTATGTTGCAAACTACTCATCATTTATAGATGTAATTGATGAAGAAACATTGGAAGTTGAACGAGTTGCAAATATATCACCAATGACTGGTGCTAATGATATTGAGTATGTAAATGGTGCATTGTATGTAACTCAAGAAGGATCTGATTCCTCAAATAAACAAATCATTTATCGTTTGAATGAAAAGACACATTCAATCATTTATACACCATGGTCTGCTATTACTCAAAAGGATAATAGTGATTCGTGGTTTGATACATTTGAAACACATGGAATATACTTCCATGCTGTTAACACATTACTGCTATCAGACTATACTGGTTATGCGAAGTATAAATTCGGTAAACGATTCACAAGAAACAATGTTTCTTTTGCAATTGACAACATTGACAATATGACTTATGATGAAAGATTTGTCACAGTTGATGAAGCCGGAGTTACAGTTCATGCTGGTGATATTCAGTATGAATTGAGTGAATACAACTCAAATCATATTGCATCATTTGAAGTTAGTAAGAAAGATTATCGTAAAATTATATCATCATCTTCGATAATTGGAGAATAATTGAAAGGAGGATAATATGAAGAAGGACCTTGCAATGTTTAATCGTGCAATGGAATTTGCAAAGAATAAACGTCCACATGGTGGTTTGAGTAACATCTACGTTGCTCAAACCATTAACCGTGATGGAGAAGTAACATCAGAAACATATGGAATGAATATGTTTACTGATTATGGATTCGGACGTTATTTTGCAAACACTATTAACTGGCCACGTAATGTTTACGTGGGTGGTGCACAAACCACAGATCAGTCTTTAATCACAACTCAATCAATATTTGAAAAGATTACTGCTGATTCTGATGATTCAACTCTTCGAAATACAACGATTGATTACGCATATCCAATGTACTATTATCCCCAAGGAAATGATGGAATTATTACATGCATTTGTAAATTCCAAGAATCAACATTTCCTTGGAACTTATCTGATGTCGGTGAAGATATCACTATCACCGAATATGGTATTGGTGAAAGCATTGATCAATTGTGGACTCACAGTTGGGTATATGATATCACAGGTGCTAAAGCAAGCATCATCAAGCATCCAAATGAGAAGCTTGAAATGACAATCTATTTCTGTTTGACATACAAAGTATCTCTGATTACTAATAACCATGCTCATGACATCTATACAACTATTACGACTCTTGAAAGATTCTTAAGTAATAACAGAATGGATGATACAACAGCTGGTATTCTCAGAAGAAACAGTAATGCTGGATTTACAAAACTGACATCTCAATCTGATTACAACAATAAGACTGATGATGATCATGTTTATATCAATACCAATTCAACTGTTACAAACCGTCATCAGAGTAAATTCACATCGTTCCATCCATTTAATATGTATAAGAACAGTGGTAACTATAATGGTTACTTTAATGGCTTTTATACACACACAAATGGATTCCAAGTACTGTCACCTGAGAAACGTACAGCTTATGAGTCATTCGATATAATCGGTAGATCAACATATGCTGTTGGTTTTCATAATACTTGTATCGCTGACAGATTTGGTGATGAGACAAACGAATTACCATTTACTCAGGTTGATATGTCAAATGTTTATTTGTATAATAGATTCACAGGTGAATATGATAATCCGGTATCATTCACTAATGATCCAACACACGAATATTCAGAAGCTTCGTTTAAAACAAACTTAGCGAATCCGATTTATTATACAAACATCGATCATATTCTGAACATGTATGTTTATCAGAATACGAATACAAGTGACCCGATTGATCAATTCAGTAATGTTGATATTGGATCAATTTATGCGACTAATGAGTATTGGAATATTAATGCTTGGGAACCGATTCAGAACCCATTTAATATTCAACAATCATTGAAGACGAAGAAGTATTATATTACCAATTCAAATACTAATCAGCTTAATCCAATTAGACATAGTGGTGAGTTTACATTAGTACCAAAGGTTGCTCAGTATAAATCAAGTTTGTCATTTAATGACTATGGTCCAAATAGACAGTGTCCATTCTGTGAAAATTATACACGTGGATATTTTGTTCGTGCTAATATGATTTATGTACCAAATACATCATTGGCATTTCAGATTGGTTCAAATCTCGATATACCACTTGAAACATATGCTGCTGTATCAGATACGAAACAGTTCTGTTATGGTAATATCGTCATAACATTCCCATATTCAACACTGAATGATGGTAGATATTATATTACGAATCTTGATAATATGAGTGATCCATATTCTGTGTATAAATCTATTAATGGTACAGAAGGCTATACAAGTCTCAATGCAAACATCAAAGAACATTCATTCATTACACAATCATCAACTGGATTGATTTGTTTACAAAGAATTGATACTGTTGATGAATCAGTTGTAATTGATTTGTCATCACGTGTTGTTGGTGCTGAGAATCAGTTTGTTCAGAAACGATTTGAATCAATACTCGCTTGTGCGATATATTCAACTAATGCAAAGAAGAGAGTTGCATATGTTCCGAAAGCAACTCCATTGAAAATTGAAGTATATGACTTTGATGATGAGACTGTTATTGAATCATTTGATCTTCCAACTGGATCTGCAACACCTAAAATGATTTGGGCATTGAATGATTATATCTGGATCACGGATGGTTCAACTTGGTCACGTGTATATCATATCGGTGGTTCTTCAACTGGTGAAACTTGTACAAACAATATGACACTTGTATCATCAGATAAATCAATTCTTCAACACATTTGTATGACCGCGGTTTCAGATGTAATCTTAGTCTATAGATGTAATGGTATGTCTTCATCAGGACAAGCATTCTTTACAAGAGCTGATAAGAATCAATCAACCATATACAATCTCAGTGACTTCTCATATCAATCTGGATCATATTATCAATCTTTCGTTGTAATGGATCTTCGGTATATTGAGAATGGTAAAACGCTTGTATTGAATATCGGTAATCAGTACTATTATGACAATAATATTGGTAACAGAGGTGCTTGGACAACTATTATTGATTTCGGTCAATATATAAATCCATCTGCATCAACTGGTGGTGTTGCGATTGTTGATCAGTTTACAAATCCAACAATTGGAAAGAATCGTGGAATTTGTATGTATGGTGAAAATATGATCACCGGATATGAAGGTGGAACACCGATGATGCAGATTCCAATTTCAAACATGCTCAAGCATAGACTTGTTGGAAAGACTAAGACTCATTCAACGGTTAATACTATTATTCATGTTGATGGTAAACTCATTACAACTGCATATTCTAATACAGCACCTGGTGATTATCCTGAATCTGGATATCCACCTGGATCACAAAACTGATTGTGGGTGATTTATTATGGCTAATTCTTTTAATAGTAAAGAAATAATTAAAATCATTCCGAATAAAAAGAGAATACTTCAACCTGATAAATCACCAGCTCGTGTAATACGAGGTTTATATGTAGCGGGGGTCTGGCGACCCCCTCACTACATTGATAGAACTTTGATTGTTGATGTAATAAATGCTCCTCCTGCTAAGGTTGTACCATATACAACTAAAGAAGAGCATATTAACAATGATTATTATACAGCACTTGCATCTGTAACAACTGGAAGATCGAATGTTGTGTTCTATTCAACTAAAACAGAACATATTCCAAACAATGATTATTATACAGCACTTGTATCAGCATCATTTGGAAAAGCAGTTATTAGTCAATTTACAAATAAAACATTAGATGTTCCAAGTAGTGATTATTATACAGCATTAACAAAGACAAGTTTTGGTTCAGCTGATATATTATATATGTCTCAATCAAAACATGATATTCCACCAGGACAACCATCATTACAAGTAACAAGTATTGTATCTGAACATACCACTGTTACAAAAAGGGAGTGAGATATATGAATCAAATTAATTCACAATTTGTTGATGAGAAGATAAAATCATTTGCTGAAAATAATCCAAATTTAGCACTTCACAATTTGTATTATATTGCATCAGTTGATAAAGATGGTAATATTACAGATGAGAAGTATGGTGCAAATTTGGTTACTAATTATGGAGCAACATTTTATTCCAACTATGGAAATGTATATAAATACTCAGATGATCGATATACAATCAACAAACATCATTTTCTTGCATACAATTTTAATGTCAATATTGGCTCTGGAACAAAAACTCCAGAATTAACTGATACGGCATTATCTGAATACATTGGAACAAATGCATCATGGACGGATGATATTAATACTGACGTATCAAATGTTAAATATAATTCAACAAAGAATGTATTATATGATTCCGTAAGAATTGGATATGGAATGTTCGATTATAATGTTCCATTACCACAAGGAGACATTGAACAATTTCCTGGACATACAGGTGGAGATACAGATACTCGTTGGAAGACTGATGAAGATGATCGAACATATTTCGAGATTACTGAAATTGGTATCGGCACTTATAATAATCTCAGCATGAAGTTTTTAATAGTTGATGAAAATGGTAATCCATCATTAATCAGAAAATATAACAATGAAAAACTTTTTGTTTATGTTTATCATACACGAGTTATGAATTGTACCGTAATGCTCAATGAAATGAAAAAGGGACATTATTTGATGTTCAATTTTGTTGGACAGCAGAGATCTATGTCATGGGATAGATATTCTGCAAATCCATATACTGGTTATGGTGGATTTGGATTGGGTTCTTATACAAGAATAAACAATAGACATTCATTGAGCTGGTCTCGAGATGCTGCAACTGGTGAACAATTTCCAAAAATTACAATTGAAGATTCCGGTAATTACTATAGTAGAAATATGTCTTGTCCTGTATATGAAAGATCAATTTCAAATACATTGGCAACGGATGGTTTGTACACACTGAATCTGATTAATTCTCCAGTTCGAATGGCTGAAGATTGGCGTGTGTATTATAATGGTGCATTCTTAAATGGTGACTGGTATGTCGGATCTTTCGCAGGTTATAAATATTGGGGTCCACCAAGTGAAGACCATTGTTTTGAAATGCTTAAATATGAATCATTATCAACCGCACAATCATTTGTATGTGATCATCTTTATACAAATGCTGATGACTCATTATACATCAATGGTCAATTTGGTGTAAAACATAATGCTGATTGGTGCACAGGTCTATTGTCATTTACACATATGGAATCTGTAACAGGATTCAAGATGTTCAATGTTCAAGATAACGACTTCACAATTGATTCAACTCTCAATTTTGATAAGAACTTCTATAATGAGGATACATTATTCTTGAGAACATATGTTGACAATTTTGTATGTCCCGATGATAAATCCAGAAGAATCTATGCAATATTCAACTGGACTTGTACTGACAAGAATGATGGATACGGTCCTGGATTCAGACCAAATCTCAATATCAAGTCAATTAACAATACTGGTATTGTGTTATATTATACTGACACATGGTGGGATGTTTCAACATGGACACTTGTTGAAGATATGTCAAATTTAACAGCTACCGAAAGAAATGCTCGTTACTTTGTAACATATACTGATACGAATTTGAGTATCTCATTTGTTAATTCACAATATCCAAAAGTTGTTACATCAAAACCAATCAAAGTCATTACAGATACTGGATATACTCCAACATTTGTTCGTCCATTATCATCAACATCTGGTAAGTTCGTAAATCTTGGAAATACTGTGATGAAATTGAATACTGATCATTCATTGAATTTAATGATCGATCATAATTTATCTTTTGATTATATTGCATCAAATGCATATGGCAACAGATTGTTTGGTAAATATAATTCAACACATGGATTTGTATCTGTTGTGGATGTTAATGCTATAACTGCAAATACATCTAATGATATTTATGCAAACACCAGATGTTGCCCAGTATCAATATTCCAACCTGATCAAACTGATTTGGAATCATTGTATGAATCAAATGATGGAAGATATTTCTCAGTTGAAGTTGGTAATGCTGATAAAACTGGTATTGCTGTATATGATTCACAAGCAACATTCAGTAATACTGATCTTAAAGCAGATATTGATTTAACTGATTCTTCATTATGGGAAAATGTATCCAGTGTAGGATATCATCCAATTAACTGCAAAGATACACATAATATTCAACAAGTCGGATTAACCGAAGTTACACCTGGATATCTGTATAAAATCAGTGGTCGTGCGACATCAGCAATTTATGAAAACTACAGAAATCTTAATGCATGTGCAACAGTTTATAATTCTAATCAAGAACAAATTGAAGATGTTGTGATTCAATGCACATATGGTAATTATATTTACATTCCAACAAATTCAAATATTAAATACATTAAACTCATGCTTGGTGTTCCAACCACATCAACTTATGATCAATATAGAATGTACAAAGATAGAATCGAGTCATGCATTGTTAAAGTTAGCAAACCATTAACACCGATATTCTCAGATGAAGATGGAAAACATGGATTCTTTGTTCGCGGATCAAATAAATTCATCTATACAAAATCTTCTACTAATTACTTGACAAAGTGGTATGTTGTTGATTCTTCAAATCCATCTGCTACTCTGACTGTGATCAATATTCCAAATGAATATATCGGTTCACAAGGTATCCAAGGTGCAATGGGATTTGCACATTATGCATATTTCAGTTTGTACAATGATGGCGTTTCAAAGTTTATAACTGTCTTGTATGATCTTGATGATGGAACGATATCATCTGATTCTGAATGGACTGGTAGTATATTTAAGAACTCATCTGGATTACGTGAATATCAAATCATTGGTAATGATCGTTGTCTTGTTTATATTCGTACAGCTGAAGATTACAGTGGTGAAATCTATTGTATACCTGAAGATGAACCATTCACTCGGTATAAACTGTTTGAATTGAACAATCTTCAGGATAATCGTTTGCAAATGGAATACATCAATGGTGGAAAACAATTGGTGCTTGGAATGTGTTGTGCATATAATAAAAATGCACAACGGACATATGTTCGGCCAAGTGTTGTTGATCTTGGTTATTGGCTTAAGAATAAGACGTGGCATGAAAGAGCGAACCTCACAGCAAGACTTTGTAAAGGACCATCCGGTTGGGGAAGTGCAACATGTCATCCACTCGAGTTTATCTATGATAATGGTGTTGTTGAGATTAATACACCAAGTAAGTTCTATGTAGATTCACATGAATTGATATGGAAACCGATTGAGTGTTATGTTCCATTTAAGTTATCTGGAACAACCAAGTGCATCACAGCATATTCTAATCCATTTACCATTAAACCACCTGATGTGGGATTTTCAATTACAAATGATATGACGAAATTTGGATTGAATAACAGTGGTCAGATTCTGAGATGATAAGGAGTGATTTATTATGGCTAATTCTTTTAATAGTAAAGAAATAATTAAAATCATTCCGAATAAGAAACGAACAGCAGGTCAATCCCCCGCACGTGTTGTGCGGGGGTTATATGTTACTGGTGTTTGGCGTCCTCCACATTATATTGACAGAACGCTGATTGTTGATACTGTTTCAACAACACATGTTGGAGTATACAGCTATACCACTGAAGATGTTAAGAATATCCCATGTGATATGTCCGTTGGTTATACAGAAATATGTGAATCACACCCAGTTACTATAACCAGATATACAGCTAAGAACCATTATACTTTACCAGGCGATATGTCTGTTGGTTATACTGAGATATGTGAATCACATCCTGTCACTCTTGAAAAATGGGAGACTAAGACTCATTACACATTACCAGGTGATATGTCTGTTGGATATAATGAAATTTGTGCATCTAAAGCATTAAAACTTCAGAAGCTTCCGATTCAATATAATAATCAGCCACCAGGACAACCATCATTACAGGTTACGTCTATTATCACAGAACATGTTGCTGTTAATTCAAATTGAAGGAGTTGATAATTTATGTATACACCTGAAGAAATTGATAAGAAGATTCTCGAATTCAGAGAACAAACAAAAGACAAGGGCTTGTTGCTTCATAACAATTACTTCATATTTACGGTTGATCGCGATGGTAATGTTTGTAATGAAGCATATGGTGCAAACTTAATGACTGATTATGGTATTCGACAACTGTATATAGAATCTTGGAGCATGCAAGGTTATAGTAACTGGCTCTTTTATACAAAGTTTGGCACTGGTTATGATCCAGCAAATGGCAAAGTTCCAAAGTTAACTAATTCATCATTATATGAATTTGCATGTAAAGATAATGGAAACACTTCATCAATCACTACTATTGAAAGTGGCTATTATAATGATAGAACAACGATGAGTGCTGATGAAGGTGTTATTTATCAAACTGCAAGATTCCAGTATAGCCAATTGGATTATGTTATCAATCTTGCTGCTCAAACAAGTGTTGATGCCGGTCACATTGGTGGATTATCAACCGCATCACCGCGTGACACTCGTTGGAAAACTGATGAAGATGGTAATTATTTCGAGATAAATGAAATTGGATTAACATATCATGATGATCAAAATGGTTCGAATTTATTCTTTCATTTTGCTGTATTGGATAAAGATGGTAATCCAGTTCCAATTCGTAAATATGATAATCAGAAGCTGTATGTTTATATCTATCATACGGGTATTATGCCTGAGAAAACTATGTTTGATGCATGGGATCGTGGTGAATATATAACAGTCGAACCAATCAACAGAACATACTCTCGTTACAATGGTTCAAGAACTCTTCGCTCATATTTTACATCTGTTGAACGCGATACATATTCCTGGTATTCTCATCCTTATACAATTACTGAACGTAAAAATTCAAGTGATTATGCATCTATATCAAGCGCCTATCCTGATGCATCATTTAATGCTGAAACACATATTCTTACAGAAACACATCAAGTTCCAGAAAGACTTATTGAACGCGATGATTTTTATATTAGTGGATTTTTGTTAACGAATGCTGGGTATTACTGCTATGATTATCAAAATAACAGAGGATCACAATGGTTAAATTTTGTAACATATGACCGTCAAAGTGTTCCAGAGACAATCATATCAGATAATTTTTACACGAATGGATACGGTAGCTCATATTTCAATATGCAGTTTGGTCAATCTGCTCGAAGAAATGTGTGGAAAAGATATCTTCTCCCAATTGATAGATTAATCGATGTTCAGTCATTAAAGATGTTCAATATTCAAGATGATGACTTTACAATTGATGAGGAAGTTGAATATCAACAATATTATTTCAATCAAAGATTTCTTAATCAAAGATCCATGTTATATCAGATCATATGTCCAGATGGTGTAAAGCGAAATATTTGGTATTATCCAAATATATTTGCAAATGGATATGGTAATCATGCACATGGTTTTGCACATCATATGAATATTGCAGCATTCACCAACACTGGAATTACATTGTTTGCATGTGATAAACCATGGGATGTTTCAACATGGACACAGATTAATGATATTCAAAATCCAGATCCAGCTCTTGTTAAAAAGAGATACTTTGTTTCATATAATGATGTAACATTGTATGTTGATTTTCAACTTTCACAATATCCAAAGATCGTTACAAAAGATTCATATCGTGAACTTGATGATGGGACACACATTAATGGTGATTCTTTTGACATGCATTATAAGCCAATTTATAATGATAAGCATGAAGTGCTATATCTTGGAAATCGATTGACATTCTTTGATGATACTACACTTGATTATATCGGCACATATTCATTGAATAGTGGATATTACACATATAGATCGGATGCTACAAGGTCATCATATTTAGAGCCATGGCATACTACGACTGGTACATATGGTGATTGGTTCTGGTTTAAGTATAGAAACAAAGGTGTTAAGCTCATTCACATTCCATCATTTAAGACTAATCCAGATCATGACTTCAGTGCTATTTATTCATCAACTATTTCAAATAATACAGACATTTATGTTGACACAAATGATTCTAATTTGGTACTTGTTGAAAATGCAGCATCACCATATGGGTTCTATGTAATCAATCTCAGTAAAACACCAACACAACTTGGTATTACTAACAATGATACAGTTGACCCAACAGATATAGCAGCTACATCTTATGGTGATTATAGAAACTATAAACATTGGTATACAAAGTCATTTATCCAAAGACCATCTGGAGATAAAACTATATTTCCGGTCATTATGTGGAATAATGGAAATAAATCAACATGTTTCAGAGTATATGAATATGATG
>Ga0247608_10003658_pt1 | contig 17757 bp, 14 predicted proteins | sample 176DNAGHGlowgp2_FD_193490 | JGI IMG/M metagenome (GOLD analysis project Ga0247608, IMG submission 193490) | Sheep rumen microbial communities from Palmerston North, Manawatu-Wanganui, New Zealand - 1766 DNA GHGlow gp2 | ecosystem: Host-associated > Mammals > Digestive system > Stomach > Rumen ... | reverse complement strand
ATCCGAAAAAGTCGAAGAAGAGCGTGTCATAGAGTGTTATATTCGACAGGCTTCCCACTCCCTCAACAGGATGTTCCAACTTGTAGTTGTAATCCAAATCGGAAAGCTGACAGACGGACTCCACCTCATCGAGACTGTCGAGGTAATCGGTTATGTCGCTGTCATTTATCCAGTGGGAGTATCCCTGATTGTGGGAGTTATCCTCCACGCGGTACATCCGTTCGGAGTCCGCGAGGCAGCGGTTGTAGCGGCGGTCGTAGCGGACCTGCGCCATGAGGATCATGAAGACGGCCAGGGCGGTGGCGAGGCCGAGAAGGTTGAGGATTTTTGGGGTTTTCATATCTGATTGGGTTTTTCGTTCTTGTCAGGCCCATACACTGAGGCTGCGCTTCGTCGTCATCGCTGTCTCCGCAGTTCGGAACCTTCTGCTTCTTCCAGCCCCACACTGCGCTTCGCTTGTGTGGGGTTATTAGCGCTTCGCGCGTCTTGCCCCTCCGGGGCTGCTCAAGGAAGCAGTTTTGATACCCCCCTGCCCTGCGGGCATCCCCCCTAAAGGGGGGAATTGGGGCTCTTTCGTTACAACTACTAACTACTAACTGCTAACTACTAACTATATATCGGGTTCCTCCCGCAACGTCCGCAAGGTCTGCCACGCGGTGATGCCGAGGGCGAGGAGGGTGACGGTGAGGAAGGTCGCCAGGAAGGGCCAGACAGGAATGTCGGCTTTGTAGGCGAAGTGCTGCTGCCATTTGTGGAAGAGGCTGACAGCCAAGGGCGTGGCGGCGGCGGAGCACAACACGCAGATGATGAGGATGTTGCGGACCACCTGCCACAGAAGATTCTCCTTGGAGGCGCCATACACGCGGCGCAGACTCATCTCCCGACGACGGTAATGGCAGTCCAACATCACCATGCCTAACAAGCCGGTGAGCGTGACGAACAACGTGACCGCCCCGAAAAGGACCATCAGCTTGGCGAAGTCGTCCTCTTTCTGGTATTCTTTGTCGATGACATCCTTCAGCGAGGTGAACGGGCTCAGATGTCCCCAACGGGCACAAACGGTGTTCATCTGGCTTATCAAAAACGGATCCACTTCTTGTTTGTTAGCGTCTTTCAATTTGATGTAAATATATGGACAATCCCATACAAGCTCGGAATTGCCTTTCGCGAGATAGATGCACGGGGCAATCTCGTCGATGAGCGGCATGTTGTGGAAATCTTGCACAACACCGATGACACCTGCTTTCGTTCTGTTTGAGTCTGTATCCCACTGCTTCGTCAATTTCAGCGCTGCCTCATTGATGATTCTGCCCGTACGGAATTTGACACTATCCTCTTCAAAATCCTGGCCTTCCACCATTTTGATGCCAAAAAACCGGAAGAAATTGGCTGAGACTGTGCGGTCGGGGATGGTTATCCTTTCATCCCCGATTTTAAGTCCCAAAGTACTGTACATATTACCAAATCCGAGCACAGGAGTCTCCGCCCAAGTGACGTCTGCAATCGCCCCCAACTTTCTCCATTCACCCTTCAAGGAGTCCAAATTTTTATACTGAAAATCCTCTTGATACTTCAGATACCCGTCAGAAGTCGGCAGATTTGGTTTCTGAAGTTGAGCCACATAGATATTCTCCGTTTCAAAGCCCACATCGGCGGTTTTCATCCGATGGTTCTGCACAAAAACCAATGTCATGAAGAGAATGATGGCGAAAGAGGCGAAAAACTGCACAACAGAGGCCGGGGTGGTCTGCATACGAAGCAACAGTTTGCGCCACTTGCCGTATTTCTCGGGGGTGGCTAACTGACTCTTCAACGCCGATTCCACGTTAGCAGCGGCGGTGGTGTAGAATACCGGATACAGCGAGGCGACCACGGCCACCAAGAGGGTGACGGCGGCGGAAATCCACACCACAGGCAGGTTGTCCGCCAATTTCAGACTGATTTCCACGAACGGGATCACCTTCGTGCGGGCGCACACCTCCACGATGACTAACGCAATGAGGAACGCGATAACAGCGGAGAGCAAGAAACGTCCGAACATCTCCCATCGCAGCTGCGCATTGGAACAGCCCTCTATCTTTCGGATGTTCGTCTTGCGCAGATAGAGCGGCACCGTCGCCACCGCGTAGTTTTGGTAATTCAGGAAAGCGAGCAACAGCAACACCACGCCAAAAACGCTCAACTCTTTTGACAACGTAGTCATTTTTTCCTTGTCCAAATTCCACAATCTCGTGTAAGAAGGATGGTTTTCCTGCAGTGACTTCAGACAAATCTTGTCGTATTGTTCAGGAGCGTTCTCATACTTCTGCTGTTTTTCCCAATAGATCAGTCCTTTGTCACCGGAGGTGTCGATCTTAGCCCAAAAGGCATGGAAATCCTCTTTATAACGGCTGTACATCTTCGCCTCCAAATCCGCCGCATCCGCATTCTCTTTCAGCTTCAGCAACACAACGCCAGTGCTGATTCCCGGCGGGTAGCAGCGAACCACCCCGTAAGCCGCCAAGGAGCTGTTCTGCGGCAAATCCTTGGAAACGGCAATCACCGTCAGCGTGTCAAGGCCCGAGGATTTGAGCCCTATGGGGGCATTCTCGCTCTGCCGTAGCACAATTCGCTGTCCGACCGCGTTTCCATATGGGAAAAGCACCTTTTCCAACCAACTGGAAATCACCGCATTGCGGCAGTCGGAGAATTTCTCTAAACTGCCTTCCTTCAGCTTGATTCCAAAAAAGTCGAAATACGACGGCGTGGTCATCTGAACCTTCGTCACCGTGTCCGGTGTATTGGCGTTCTGCGAGGCGACCCGTTTGCTTCCCCACCCGTAACCGCCTAAAACACATACGTCTTCCACTTCGTTAAAGGGGTATTTCTTCGCTTGCATACCCTCCACATTTTGTAGGGTGATGCCTGTGAAGCGGCGGAGGTCTTGGTCTGGAATCAGGATAGAATGTTCTTCCGTGCCATTGCTGAGCTGGATGACCTTCATGAGCCGCAGATCGTAGATTCTATCCGCGCCGGGATACGACTTGTCGTACCGGAGGTCATAGTATCTTACCATCGCCACCACCATGAAGGCGGCGATGGCCACGGCGAGGCCGAGGATGTTGAGGATTTTTGGGGTTTGTTTCATATCTGATTTGGTTTTTCGTTCTTGTCAGACCCATACACTGAGGCTGCGCTTCGTCGTCATCGCTATCTCCGCAGTCCGGAACCTTCTGCTTCTTCCAGCCCCACACTGCGCTTCGCTTGTGTGGGGTTAATTGCGCTTCGCGCGTCTTGCCCCTCCGGGGCTGCTTAAGGAAGTGGTTTCACCCCCCTGCCCTGCGGGCATCCCCCCTAAAGGGGGGAATTGGGGCTCTTTCGTACCATCATTCTTCATTCTACATTCTACATTCAGCATTCATCATTCAGCATTCATCATTGATGGTACCGTCGAGCAGGTGAACGATCCTGTGCGCGAAGCCAGCGTCGTGGGCGCTGTGGGTGACCATGACGATGGTGGTGCCGGCGGCGTTGAGGTCGCAAAGCAGGTGCATGACGTCAAGACCGTTGTGGCTGTCGAGGTTGCCGGTGGGCTCGTCGCAGAGGATGAGCTGCGGGTTGGAGACCACGGCGCGGGCCACGGCGACACGCTGCTGCTGTCCGCCGGAGAGCTGCTGCGGATAGTGGCTCGCCCTGTGGATGATGCTCATCCGCTCCAGCACCTCGTTGACCTTCTCCCGCCGCTCCGACTTGCTGAGCCCGAGGTAGCGCAACGGCAGCTCAACGTTCTCGAAGACCGTCATGTCGTCAATGAGGTTGAAGCTCTGAAACACGAAGCCGATGACGCCGCGCCGCAGCTTCAGCCGGTCTTTCTCGCGCAGGGTGGAGACCTCCCGTCCGTTGAGCCAGTAATGGCCCGAGTCGGGAGTGTTTAGAAGCCCGAGGATGTTGAGCAAAGTGGTCTTGCCGCAACCGGAAGGGCCCATCACGGCTATGAACTCGCCCTTCCGGACCTCCAGGTTTACTCGCTGTAGCGCTTTCGTCTCCACCGTCTCGGAACGGAAGCTTTTGCTGATGTTCTCTAATCGTATCATTGTTTTGTTGTTTCGTTCTAATATCATCGTTTCATCGCATCATCGCATCATCGTATCATCGTATCATCGCATCATCGCATCATCGCATCATCGTATCATCGTTTCATCTCCCCCATCCGTACCCCTACCGAGCTCTTGCCCCTACCGGGGCTGCTCAAGGAAGTAGTTTTATATTACTACCCCGCCCTTCGGGCACCTCTTCTAAAATAGAAGGGGAATTGGGACTCTTTCGTTACAACTATTAACTGCTAACTCCCAAAACCGTGCCAAAACACAAACACAACTGACTATCTGATTATTACAAACATCATAACGTTCACCAAACGTCAAATATTCGGACAACGGTGTATGAAAAATGGACAACACTTCTGGGACGCTACAACCTCTAAATATCAATACTTATCAACATAAAAGCTGATGTTATTACAAAAAACATATTTTTGCAAGTTATATTATATGTTTGTGAACTATCAATAAAAAAAGCTATGAGAAAGCTTCTTACCCTGCTGCTCAACGTGATTGTATTGATCGGCTTTTCGGCTCCGGCAGACACAGTTCCGCCGCTGATGCCGCCACGACCTCCCCAAAATTTCCATTTGGCGCCCCATATCCATTTGGAACGAAGCGAACAGATGACACTCACCAACCTGGTGATCTTCATCCGCTTTGCTGACCAGGAAGAGTTCACCGAGTCGCTGGAGCCCATCAACCTGATGTTCAACGACACCACACCGAACAACAACTCCGTCTATAACTACTACAATACGATGACTTACGGAAAAATCAACTATCACACGGTCTATACGAACAACGTCCATGACACTGCCATCATCTCCTATCAAGACTCCCACCCGCGCTCCTACTATATGAACAACTACTATAATCGGGAAATGAAAATGCTGGCCAGAGTGCTGCGATATGTGGATTCCCTGCATCTTGTGGACGACAGCATCAACTTGGACGGTAACAACGACGGAAAGATTGACAACATAAGTTTTATCGTAAAGGGCGATGTCCATAATTGGGATAGCAATTTGTGGCCTCATATGAACTTCTTCGATTCGGTATCTTCACAAATCAGTATTAATGGAAAGACACCCTGTGCTTATAACTTTGAGTTCGCCAATTCCAACGAATATTTCACAGCCAACACATTTTGTCACGAGATGGGGCACTCCTTAGGTCTCCCCGACCTCTACCATTATTATTATTACGCCTACGTTAACCCCGTTTTCCTTTGGGATATGATGGGACAGAACGATATGCAACAAGTTTCCGCCATCCTCAAATACAAGTTTTTAGGTGTTGTTGACGAGCCCATTGAAATCACCGAGAACGGGCACTACGTTCTGAACAGCGTCACTTCTTCCGACCAAAACAACTGTTACTTCATCCGATCGTCTATTAACCCCAAACAGTGGTTCACCATTGAATATCGGAACAAGGACGATTTCATGGAGAATGTTCCCCACAGCGGCGTGATTATCGGAAGGTGGTATGACAACGCCAACCTTGACGACATGTCTTATGCTGGCAATGCTTATTTTAACAACAGCAGCATACCGCACACCTATTGGGTCTTCAGGCCAAACAGTTCTAATGATATCACTAATGGAAATATCAATAATGCAGCATTTGGCTATGACAACCGCACCTCCTTCGGTCCCACCACCAACCCGCATCCCTATCTCACTAACGGTACATTAGAAACCAGCTTCGAAATCACCAACATCCAATACAGCGGCGACCAAGCGAGCTTTGATGTGCACTTCTTCCTGCACGATGGAATTCCCTCTTATGAGAAAAAGAATGCCATTATTTACCCGAATCCAGCTAACAGCGTCTTGAACCTTTCCGTAAATGATATAAGCCGTGTGGAAATTATCGATTTGTGGGGAAGAATAATCCTTTCAGAAACATATCCTGATTCAGAGATAAACATTTCATCGCTACAACAAGGAGTATATATCGTGAAAATCTTTACGGACAATGATTGTTATTCTGAAAAGTTCATCAAACAATAATATTTTTTGAAGTTATGAAACGTTGTATTTTTGCAACACCGCTGTTGGTCTTCTGCGCTCTCCTAACCTTCGGTTTTGCCGCTCCGGCAGACACGATTCCGCTGCTACCGCCACGTCCACCCCAAAACTACCATTTGGCCCCCCATATCCATTTGAACCGAAACGAGCAGATGACGCTCACCAATCTGGTGATTTTCATCCGCTTCGCCGACGACGAGGAATTCACCGAGACCATCGAACCCATCGACCAGATGTTCAACGACACTACTCCGAACAATATTTCTGTCCACAACTATTTCAAGACAACGACCTACGGAAAAATCAACTATCATACCGTCTATACCAACAACATTCAGGACACGGCCATCATCTCCTATCAGGATCCCTACCCGCGTTCCTATTTCCAGCCCCAAAACGACACCAATCCTGACGGCTATACTGACCAAGTCATTCGGGAATTTGAGATGCTGGCAAGGGCTCTCCGGTATGTCGATTCCCTGAATCTTGTTGACGACAGCATCAACCTGGACGGCAACAATGACGGGCTTATCGACAACATCAGCTTTATTCTCAAAGGCGGTGTCGGCGACTGGAACGACCTTCTATGGCCTCACATGAACTTTTTCAGTGCCTATTACGCAGGACTGCCCGAGGAGATTTACATCAACGGAAAACTACCACGCTGCTACAATTTTGAATTCGCCAATTCGGGTTACTATTTCTCCGCCAATGTGTTCAGTCACGAGATGGGGCACTCCTTAGGCATCCCTGACTTCTACCACTATTACTCCTACAACGACATATACCCAGTTTATCTATGGGACCAGATGGCGCAAAACAATCTGCAACAGATCTCCACCATCATCAAATACAAGTTCTTGGGTATCGTGGAGGAACCCATTGAAATCACGGAAGACGGACACTATGTGCTGAATAGCAACACCTCTTCCGACCATAACAACTGCTACTTTATCCGCTCGTCCATCGATCCTGACCAGTGGTTCACGTTCGAGTACCGTCACAGCAGTGATTTCATGGAAAATGTTCCCCGCAGCGGCGTGATTATCGGCAGATGGTATGACAATGTTAACTTAGACGACCTGTACGATGGGGGAAACGGCTTGTTTGATTTTTACGAAAAACCACACACGTACTGGGTTTTCCGTCCCGGGAGCAGCATTGACACGATTAACGGGAATGTCAGCGCTGCGGCGTTTGGCTACGGCAACCGAAAATCCTTCGGCCCCAACACTACCCCCCACCCCTTCCTCACCGACGGCACCCCCGAGACCAGCTTCGAAATCACAAACATCCAGTTCAGCGGCGACCAAGCGTCCTTTGACGTACACTTTCTGGACACGAGAATCCCTTCTTATGAAAAGGGAAATGCACACCTTTATCCTAATCCAGCCCATACTGAACTGAATTTCTCCCTAAATGATGTCAATCGTGTAGAGATTTTTGACCAGATGGGTAAGATGATGTTTTCAGATGACAATCCAGACTACAATATCAATATTTCCGCCCTTCCGCAAGGAATTTATATCGTGAAAATAATCACAGACAATGATGTTCACACAGAAAAATTCATCAAACAATAATACAAATCAAAACATTATGAAACGTAACTTTATTGCAACTCTGCTGCTGGCGGTCTGCTGTCTCCTGACCTTCAGCTCTTTCGCGCAGAATTACCACAAGGAGACCTATCAGAATGACCCGATGAACGTCATTCACTACACCTTGGACAATGGTCTGCAGGTGTTCCTATCGGTGAACAAAGACGTACCGCGCATCCAGACCTACATCGCGGTGCGAGTGGGCAGCAAGAACGACCCATCCGAATCCACGGGTCTCTCCCACTATTTGGAACACTTGATGTTCAAGGGCACCAACCACTTCGGCACCCTGGACTGGGCCAAGGAGCAGGAGCAGCTCAAGAAGATCGAAGCGTTGTACGAGGTCTATAACCACACCACCGACCCCGCCCAGCGTAAGGCCATCTATCACCAAATCGACTCCGTGTCGTACGAGGCTTCCAAGTACGCCATCCCCAACGAGTACGACAAGATGATGTCGATGATCGGCGCACAGGGCACCAACGCCTTCACTTCCAACGACATGACTGTCTATCAGGAGGACATCCCGAGCAACGAGGTCGAGCGTTGGCTGAAGATCGAGGGCGAGCGTTTCGCCAATCCCGTCTTCCGCTTGTTCCACACCGAGCTGGAGGCCGTCTATGAGGAGAAGAACATGAACATGGCCAACGACAGCCGCACGGCTTACGAAAAGCTGAACGAAGCCCTGTTCCCGAACCATCCTTACGGCACACAGACCACCATCGGTACCATCGAGCACCTGAAGAATCCGTCCCTGACCAACATCAACAAGCACTTCTACACCTACTATGTGCCGAACAACTACTGTATCGCCATGGCGGGCGACTTCGATCCTGATCAAGTCATCAAATTGATTGACAAATACTTCGGAAGGATTCAGCCGCGCTATATTCCTGATTTCACCTACATCCACGAAAAACCGATCCGCGAGGTGAAGACCGTGGAAGTCTATGGTCTGGAACCCGAGAACGTGCAGATCGGCTACCGCATTGACGCCGGCACCGGTTCCCGTGACGTGCTCCTCGCCGAGATGGCCGACGCCGTGCTGATGAACGGCTCCTGCGGTATCATCGACGAGAACATCAACCAAAAACAGCTGGCCATGACCGCCTATTCCGGCGTTAGCGACCTCAACGACTACGCCTACTTCCGTCTCTACGGCAGACCTAAGGAGGGACAAACCCTGGAGCAGCTGAAAGATCTGTTGCTGCAACAAATCGAGGTTCTGAAATCCGGAAACTGGGACGAAAAGCTTCTCACCGCCGCCATCAACAACCGCAAACTCAGCGACATGACCTCGTTGGAAAGCAACACCAACCGCGCCATGGCCATGGCCATGGCTTACCTCGCTCACCGGAGCTGGCAGGATGTCATCAACGAGACCGAGAACATGAGCTATGTCACGAAGGAAGATGTTATCGACTTCGCGAACCGTATCTTCAAGAAAAACAACTATGTAATCGTCTATAAACGTCAAGGCGAGCAACGCAACGTGCAGAAAGTCGACAAGCCCGAAATCACCCCTGTGGTCATGAACCGTGACGTGGAGAGCCCCTTCCTGAAAGAGGTCAAAGACATGAAAGTGAACCCCATCGAGCCCGTTTTCGTGGATTTCAACAAAGACATGCAGAAGGGCAAAGCCAACGGCAACGAGATTCTCTATGTGAAGAACACCGACAACGGCCGCTTCACTTTAGTCTATCGTTACAACTATGGTAGATTTTACGACAAGAAAGCCGGCATCACCAACAACTTCCTCGACCAGCTGGAGAGCGAGAACCGCACGCTGAGTCAGATCAACCGTGAGATGTACGACCTCGCCTGCACCTATTCCATTGGTTTCGGCGACAAATATGCCAGCATCGATATCAACGGTCTCAGCGAGAACATGGAGAAGGCCATGGCCATCGTGGAAGATATCCTCAACCACCCGAAAATCTCCGAGGAATCCGTTAAAAACTCCATCAGCGATGTCCTGAAATCACGCGTGGATGCTAAATCACGCCAACAGACCATCTTCCAGAACATGCTGCGTTACGCTTCCTTCGGTAAGGACAACATCCGCAAATATTTTGTAACCAATGACGAAGTGCAGAAGATCAAGGCCCAGGATGTCATCAACCAGATCAAGACGATGACCTCCCAACCGCAGCGCATCCTCTATTACGGTGACCTGAGTCTTAACGACTTGCAGAAGGTCCTCACCGACAAGCACAGCGTGCATCCTGCCAAGAAGCCCGTTAAGATGGGTGCTGACTACGACCGTCTCGCCACGAAAGACAACAAGGTCTATTTCGCCCACTATGACGCCAAACAGTCCTTGTGCCGCCAGCTGAGCACCTCCGTGCCCGCCAACTGGGCGATGAGTCCGCAAATCGAGATGTACAACGAGTACTTCGGTGGAAGCATGAACTCCATCGTGTTCCAGGAAATCCGCGAGAAACGTTCCTTGGCCTACTCTGCCGCAGCCTACTATGTGGAACCGAGCGAGAAAGGCAAATACAACTACAACATGACCCACATCGGCACGCAGAACGACAAGCTGATCGACGCCATGGAGGCCTTCACCGATCTGTTGGACAACATGCCCGTGTCTGAGCTGAACTTCGACCTCGCCAAGACTTCTCTGATTTCCCAATACCGCACCAACCGCACCCGCAAGATGAGCATCATCAACTACTTCCTCACCTGCGAGGAGATGGGTCTGAAGACCCCGCTCGACAGAACCAACTACAACACCATACAAAAGATGACCATCAACGACGTGAAGAATTTCAACGCCAACTACATCAAGGGACAGAAACGCGTGGTGGTTGTGTTAGGCAACGAAAACGAAGTGGATTTGAAGGGTCTTGAGAAGTACGGAAAGGTCACGAAACTCTCATTGGAAGAGATTTTCGGATACTAATCGGCCGTTGGCCTTTGGCTTTTGGCCATTGGCTATTAGCTAAAAGAGCAGAGTTTCGATTGGAAACTCTGCTCTTTTTTAGATCCTATAAACTGCATGACAAAAAAAGAGATGTCGTGAAGACATCTCTTTTCTGTACTAACAACACTTCGTGTGTTATTCGGCTGCGGGAGCTTCCACTTCAGCGGCCGGAGCCTCCGTTGCCACATTCTCAGCGGGAGCGGCAGTTTTCTTGCTGCTGCGACGCGTACGTGTGGATTTCTTCTTGGTTTTCTCAACTGTGTAGGTTTCGTTGAAATCTACAAACTCGATGATGCACATCTCAGCGTTGTCACCTTTGCGGAAACCGGTCTTCAAGATACGGGTGTAACCGCCTGGACGATCAGCAATCTTCGGGGAAATCTCTCTGAAGAGTTCCGTTACGGCAAATTTGTTCTGCAGTTCAGAGAACACCATACGACGGGAGTGGGTCGTGTCGTCTTTGGAACGGGTCACGATGGGCTCCACATACATGCGTAACGCTTTTGCCTTAGCCAAGGTGGTGCTAATTCTCTTATGCATGATCAGAGAGGTTGCCATATTGGACAACATAGCCTTTCTGTGGGCATCAGTTCTACCTAAATGGTTAATTTTTTTAGCGTGTCTCATTGTTCTATTCGTTATCTATATTATACTTTTCTACATTCATACCAAATTCCAAACCCTTGTTGTGAACCAGCTCTTCCAGCTCAGCCAGCGACTTCTTACCAAAGTTGCGGAACTTGAGAAGGTCGGCCTTATGGAAAGCCACCAAATCACCCAAAGTCTCCAATTCAGCTGATTTCAAGCAGTTGAGGGCTCTGACAGAGAGATCCATATCAATCAGCTTCGCTTGAAGGATTTGACGGATGTTCTTTTCGCTGTCTTCGGTAACCTCTTGGCTGTCGGACTGCTCTTGAGCATCAAGAGCGATATTCTCATCCGAAAGGAGGGCGAAGTGCTGGATCAAAATCTTGGCTGCTTCTTGGATGGCATCCTTCGGGTGAATGGAACCGTCAGTTTCCACTTCAATGATCAGCTTCTCAAAGTCGGTCTTTTGCTCGACACGATAAGGCTCAATCGTATATTTGACGTTACGGATAGGGGTATGGGTTGAGTCAACGGCAATAACATCAATACCATCATGGAGTTGGCGATTGTCTTCAACCGGAACATAACCACGGCCTTTGTCGATGGTGATTTCCATGTTCAGGCGGACGGTGGGTTCCATGCGGCAAATCAGCAAATCCGGATTCAACACCTGGAAATAGTTGAGATAGCGGTTCATGTCACCGGCCGTGAAGGTGTCCTGACCGCTGATGACGATGGACACTTTCTCGGAGGTATAGCCGTCAACCTTGTTTTTCAGGCGAACCTGTTTGAGGTTAAGGACAATGTCAAGGACATCTTCCATAACGCCCGGTATTGATGAAAATTCTTGCGCGACGCCTTCGATTTTCACAGAGGTAATGGCATAGCCTTCCAATGAAGAGAGCAACACGCGGCGGAGGGCATTGCCCACGGTGACACCGAAACCTTGTTGCAGCGGACGAAATTCAAATATGCCGTGAAAATCGTCGGCCTCATTCATGATGACCTTATCGGGTTTTTGAAATGTTAATATTGCCATTTTATTTGTTTTTTTGTGAATTGTGAACTGTGAATTGTGATTTGACTTGTGAATTGTGATTTGACATTCCTGATTCTAATCACTGTTCACTAATCACTAATCACTAATCACTGACTATTATTTAGAGTACAACTCAACGATTGCCTGCTCATTGATGGTTTCAGGAATCTCCTCGCGCTGAGGATATTGCATGAATTTGCCAACTTTGAGGTTGCCATCCCATTCGAGCCATGCATAGTTCATAGCCTTGCCGCTGAGGGAGTTCTCGATTACTTCGAGGGATTTGGAACGTTCGCGAACCTCCACAATGTCACCCGGTTTCAACAACATTGAAGGGATGTTGCTGATTTGGCCGTTCACCGTGATGTGACGGTGAGTGACCAGCTGGCGGGCGGCGTTACGGGTGGGGGCGATGCCCAAACGGAACACCACATTGTCGAGACGGGATTCGATGAGTTGCATCAAGTTCTGACCCGTGACACCTTTCTTGCGGGATGCCATGTGGAAGAGTTTACGGAACTGGCGTTCCAGAATGCCGTAGGTGTATTTCGCTTTCTGCTTTTCTTGCAACTGCATACCATACTCGGACAGCTTTGTACGTCTGCGAGACTGACCATGCTGACCCGGAGCATAGTTCTTTCTCTCGAAATATTTGTCGGGACCGTAGATGGGTTCCTTGAATTTTCTTGCGATTTTCGTTTTGGGTCCTGTATATCTTGCCATAACTTATATTTTTTCGATGATAAATGAAAATAAATTATACTCTTCTGTGTTTGGGAGGACGGCAGCCATTGTGCGGCAGCGGAGTGACATCCGTGATCTCTTCCACGATGATGCCCGTGGTGTTGATTGAACGGATTGCTGACTCACGGCCTTGTCCGGGACCTTTAACGTAAACCTTCACTCTGCGCAGACCCAAGTCGTAAGCCACTTTTGCGCAGTCTTGTGCCACCATCTGGGCAGCGTAGGGAGTGTTCTTCTTTGAACCTCTGTATCCCATTTTACCTGCTGACGACCATGAAATCACCTGACCGTCGTTGTTGGTAAGGGAAACGATAACGTTGTTGAAAGAGGCGTAGATAAATGCCTTACCCGATGCCTCGATTCTAACGACTCTCTTCTTCGTTGATTTTGTATTTTTTGCCATACTGTTATTATTCTACTGTCAGTGATTAATTACTACTTGGTCGCTTTCTTCTTGTTAGCAACAGTTTTCTTACGTCCCTTACGCGTACGGGCGTTGTTCTTGGTGCTTTGACCACGTACCGGTAAACCCAAACGGTGACGAATGCCTCTGTAGCAACCGATATCCATCAAACGTTTGATGTTCATCTGCTCCTCAGATCTGAGAGGGCCTTCCACTTTCAACTCATTCACTAATCCACGAATCAATGCCAACTCATCGTCGTTCCATTCATTTACCTTTTTATCCCAACTGATGCCGGCTTTGGTCAGAATCTTTTGTGCAGTGCTTCTGCCGATTCCGTAAATGTAGGTCAAGCCGATTTCACCGTGTTTGTTTTTAGGTAAATCAATACCTGCAATTCTTGCCATATTACTTTAATGTTTTTTATGATGATTAATTATTTAATTTCAACGATTAACCCTGACGTTGTTTGAATTTGGGGTTCTTCTTGTTTATCACATACACCACACCATGACGTCTTACCACGATGCAATCTTCGGATCTTTTCTTAACTGATGCTCTAACTTTCATTTTATTCTATTTTTTATTATTAATATTCTCAATTTTCAAATCTTAAGTCCCAAGTCCTCAGTCCTCAGTCTTAATTCTTATGCCTATAGGTGATTCTACCTTTGGTCAAGTCGTAAGGGGACATTGCCACTTGGACACGGTCGCCCGGGATGATCTTGATGTAATGCATACGCATCTTTCCTGAAAGGTGGGCCAAGATCACATGGCCGCTCTCCAAACGCACCCGGTACTGTCCGTTGCCCAAAGCCTCAATCACTTCTCCGTCAATATCAACTGCTGATTGTTTTGCCATATTCTATATTTTTTAATACAATTCTTCGGTTCCAATCACCTCAGCCAAAGGTTTGTAGGAGGAGATGACCTCCGTGCCGTGGTCGGTGACAATCAACTGGTGCTCAAAGTGCGCGGCCGGTTTTCCATCGGGCGTGTGGGAAGTCCATCCGTCGCTTTCGATGCGGCTCTGGAACACGTTCCTGTCGCGACAATTGCCCAACCCTATCTTGACCATCGGCTCCACGCAGAACGACATGCCCTTCTCGATTCGCGTTCTGTTGAGACTGTCGAAGTGTCTCACCGCATAGTTCGGGATACTGGGCTCTTCGTGCATATTGCGTCCGATGCCATGACCGGTAAACTCCGCGGGCACCGAATAGTTGAACTGAGCGATATACTGCTCAATGGCACTGGCCACCTGTGCAAAGGTGTTACCTGCTTTTGCCACTTCGATGGCTTTGTTCAGGGACTCCTTGGTGCGCTTAAGCAGAAGTTTCGTCTCTTCGGCCACTTCGCCCACTGCAAAGGTATAGCAGAAATCGCCATGATACCCGTTCAGCAACGCAACGCAATCAACGGAAACGATGTCGCCATCACGTAAATACTGGGTCGGGGTCGGGATTCCGTGGACCACCACATCGTTCACCGAAAGGCAGAGAGTGGCGGGATAGCCCATATAACCTTTGCATGCCGGAATGGCATGATGATCACGGATGCACTGCTCCGCAATATTATCAAGATAGGAAAGCGGCACGCCCGGCTGGATCGCTTTGGCGACTTCAGCCAGGGTGATTGCCACAACGTTTGCGCTTGCGCGCAGCATCGCAAATTCCTCCTCGTTATATCTGGTTATTTTGGGCATTTTCCTCTAAATTATCTATTAGTGAGTCCCGTAAATACCACCGCCTGTACGGCCTTTAATACGACCTGACTTGGTCAGACCGTCATAGTGACGCATGAGCAGGTGGCTTTCAATCTGTTGCAGGGTATCCAACACCACACCCACCATAATCAGGAGGGAGGTGCCGCCGAAGAACTGGGCGAACTGCTGGTTTACGCCGAACAGACGCACGATGGCGGGAAGGATAGCCACGATACCCAGGAAAATAGAACCGGGCAGGGTGATGCGGGACATGATCTTGTCGATATACTCCGCAGTCTGCTTGCCGGGTTTCACACCGGGGATGAAGCCGTTGTTCTTCTTCAAATCCTCCGCAATCTGTTGAGGGTTGATGGTGATTGCCGTGTAGAAGTAAGTGAAGGCAATAATCATCAGGAAGAAGACGACATTGTAGCCCAAACGGTTATAATCAATGAAGCTGCTCCAGAAACCGGTTGTCGTCTCTTGTGAAATATTCACGAACGTCAACGGGATGAACATCAGAGCCTGGGCGAAGATGATAGGCATCACGCCAGCGGCATTCACCTTGAGGGGCAGATAGTTACGGACACCGCCGTACTGTTTGTTACCGATAACGCGTTTCGCATATTGGACGGGGACGCGACGGGTGCCTTGGACGAGCATGATACAGAGGCCGATAATCAGCATCATCAGGATGATTTCGAGGATGAAGATGATAGGACCGCCGTTCATCTCGGTGATACGAGCCGTGAATTCAGCTTTCAGGGCGAAAGGCAGACGGGCGATGATACCGATCATGATGATCATGGAGATACCGTTACCAATACCGTTGTCCGTGATACGTTCGCCGAGCCACATGATGAACAGGGTGGCGGAGATCAACAGGATGAAAGCGCAGATAGCGAATGCGGAGAATCCGAGGATGCGGGTCTCAAGCATAGAGGGTGCCACGGCGCCGGGGAACTGCACGGTGAGTTGGGTGATGTAGGCAGGAGCCTGCACAGCCAACACGGCCACCGTGAGATAACGGGTGATCTGGTTGATTTTCGTACGACCGCTTTCACCTTCCTTGGCGAGGCGCTGGAAATAGGGCACCGCCAGGGTGAAGAGCTGCACCACGATGGAAGCCGTGATGTACGGCATGATACCCAACGCGAAGATGGAGGCGTTGGAGAATGCACCGCCGGAGAAGAGGTCCAACATACCGAGCAGCCCCTTCTGGGCCGCGCTGCTGAATGCGGAGAGGGCTCCGGGATTAATACCGGGAAGCACGACATGCGCTCCGAAACGGTATATCAGGATGATGAACAACGTGTAGAGAATACGTTTTCTCAGATCCTCAATCCTGAATATATTTTTTATGGTTTCGATAAACTTTTTCATTGTAAAGATTTTTTATTGAAGATTACTCAGCTGCAGGAGCGTTAACGAGTTCTGCCGTGCCGCCGCACTGTTCGATCGCAGCCTTGGCTTTAGCGGAGAATTTGTCCGCAATGACATGCACCTTGGCGGTAAGCTCGCCCTTCGCCAGGATGGCGATGAGGTCGTTCTTCTTGGCCAGACCGTTGTTCACGAGCACCTCGCGGTCGATCTTATCGACATTCTTTTTCTCGGCCAGCTGTTGGAGAGTGCTGATGTTGATGGCGTTATATTCAACGCGGTTGATATTTTTGAAACCTCTCTTGGGCAATATTCTGTAAATGGGCATCTGACCGCCTTCGAAACCAATCTTACGGCTGTAACCAGAGCGGGATTGTGCACCCTTGTGTCCACGTGTGGAAGTGCCGCCTTTTCCGGAACCTTGTCCTCTACCAATTCTGCGTTCTCTGTGTGTTGATCCTTTTGCCGGTTTTAAATTGTGTAAATCCATCTCTTTAATGTTCTATTGGTTACTAAATTATAATTCTTCAACGCTAACTAAATGCTTGACGGCCTCCACGATTCCCAGGATTTGGGGGGTAGCCTCATGTTCGACAGTTTGGTGCATTTTGTGAATGCCTAATGCCTGTAAAGATCTTTTCTGACGTGCGGGTCTGTCAACCGCGCTTCTTACTTGTGTGATTTTAATCTTTTTCATCCCTTCTAAAATTTATTTTTATTATTAATATTCAAAAAAAAATAGTCCATTTTTGAAAGAAAAATGCAACTATTCACCAAAATCGAAACTATAAAATCCATGCCCATTTACCCAACTCTATTTCATTACAGTCCGTGAAATCAATGAGTTACGCGGTTCAACCCAGCATTTCCACCCGCCTTTGCATTCCACTTCAAAAAGTTTGCAAAAATACACTTTTTTCTTTATTCCCCGTTCCGTTTATTATTTTTTTTTCAAAAACGCAACTTTTCGATGTAACCAATTGATTAATTGATAATTGATAATTGATAATGGATAATGGATAATGGATAATTGATAATGGTGGTGGGGATTTGTTTTTTTATTATTTTTGCCGAGACAAAAAACAAAATAAACAATTACTAATATTTAGAAACATGAAACGAAATATTGTTTTGGAAAAAAGTGCTGCATTCTCAATTCGAATAGTCAATCTTTACAAATATCTCACTTGTGAAAAGCATGAGTATGTAATGGCAGAACAGATTAAGAGATCAGGCACCAGTATTGGAGCCAA
>Ga0247608_10003657_pt1 | contig 17769 bp, 19 predicted proteins | sample 176DNAGHGlowgp2_FD_193490 | JGI IMG/M metagenome (GOLD analysis project Ga0247608, IMG submission 193490) | Sheep rumen microbial communities from Palmerston North, Manawatu-Wanganui, New Zealand - 1766 DNA GHGlow gp2 | ecosystem: Host-associated > Mammals > Digestive system > Stomach > Rumen ... | reverse complement strand
TATTTGCGCTTGTCGGTGACCGCCACGATGCTACCGTCCTTCGCCGTGATAACGGCAGGAATGCGATAATTCATTGAGTTATAGTCACCTAGCTGCAACAACAAGGTATGTGCAAGAATGATTTCGCGGCTACCTGCGAGCGAAGGATTAGCCAACTCATAAGTCTCCTCCGCAGTCGTAATCGACTTCAGCGAAGCATCAATGAAATTACCTTCAGTAGCATTGTCGGCTACATGCGCCACAATCCAGAGGTAATTGGTGCCATAGACAAGGTTGCCACTCAAGTTGCAGGTTATGTCACCCGAGGCTGGAACAACATTTCCAAGCAAAGTAGCGTTTTGAGGATGGCGTTCATCGAAACTATTGGCAGAACCCGTAGAATAGACCTTGATTTCTTCAATATCATTCAAATCCGTTGTTCCCTCAAGATTCAAGGTTATGGATTGCAGTTCAACCTCGGCACTAACGTCAGCACCGTCCACAGCCACCGCTGCCTTGAGTAGCACATCATTTTCATTGCCACGCCCCGTCTTACGCGTGTCTTGGGTCAAAGTAACATTCCATATCCCAGAACCGCCAAAATTAAAATTAACCAGTTGTGCATCGTGACCATGCCCCGAAAGGTCGGGCAAAATGTTGTCATTGACCCAGGTTGCAGAGAATTCATAAGCGGCTCTTAAGTGATCTGCCATGTAAAAACTTATATCATATAAATCATCAGCGCCTAAATCCCTTTGTATCTCGTCGGGTTCCAGTGCTATATTGTAGAACCTCACATTGCCAAACGAGCCGTTGCAGAAGTTGGCAGGCTGCCCGCCGCTGTTGCCCGCCCCTATAAACACATCATGCGTGTTGGTCACGGCCCAGTCGTTCACCGCTGCCACCCAACTGCTGTTGGTCTCACCGTTTTGGTATATGCGAATCTCGTTATTCGGGCGGTCCACAACGAGGGCAAAATGCATCCACTCCCCTGCCGGCACAGTGACTCCCGTGTAGACCGAAAGGGCATGACCCGAAGTCGCAGTGGGCGTGTTGAGGCCCAAGGATTGTCCCGCACTACCTGTTCCAAAGAACTCATAACCCGAGCGCTCGCTTCCAGCGCCCGTTACAGACATGTCGCGTTTGCAGACATAGCGTGGGAAACTGGTATAGGTCTCATTGCGCACCCATCCCGTGACGGTGAAGCTTTGGTCGGCAGCGATGTTGAAGTCTTCGTGATGCGGGATGACCATGTATTGGTCAGTACCGTTGAAAGTGATGTAATGGGCAGGTTGGGCAAATGCCCCAGTCAAAGCCGTCAGCAGAACAGCGAGAGCAAAGAGTTTCTTCATGGCGATAGGGGTTATTGGATTAAACTTCAATGTATTGGGTGCAAAACTAATATTATTTCGGAAATTACACAACTTTTTCCTATTTTTGCCTCGGGTATTATGCCAGACACCATCAACATACGAAAAGATAGTATTATTATTTAAACAGTATAAAACCATGGGTTGGCTTATTGATCATTACAAAATCACCTACAACGACCTATTTGTGGGTAGTTATTACGTTTACGAAGACAATACTTACAGGTATTACGTCAACAGTTGGAAAAATGAACTTGAGCCCATCAAGGACCTCCTTGAAAAAAAAGGCTTGTTGAAAGACAAAAAAACAAAGAGACCTATCGCTGCCATCACGAAGATGATGACGGCTGAAAATAGGGTAAAGGGCAGAAAGAGATCCATATATCATTGTGACGGCTTTACTTTGGAAAGGATTCCTAATGAGACCAACGAGCGTTTTTGGGTGTATCGACACGATGCCAATAAAGGGCAGCCAGGCTACTCGGACAAAGACCATTCCGCTCCGCATTATGAGGGTGAAAAAACGCCGGAAGGGATGAGAGAATGGACCACCTGGTATGCCTTCGTCAAGATGGACGATGGCACCTACGAGGCGGCACTCGACGAATCCTGGTGGTGGGGCGGCGGTCACAACGACGGCGGCACCATCCACACCGACATCCCCGAGGAATGGTTCGAATTGTCCTACGACGAATTCCTTGAAAATGTGGTGACGCTTTCGGCCGCTGCACACTATGGATTCACACCCGATGAACTGAAAGAGAAGAAAGGCTTGAAGGAGTTCTTTGGTTTTGAATAATCTAACAACTAGATTCAGTTGTTGATTCCATTGGTCTCCATTTGTCCAGAATTCGCCCCGCTTCTCTTTTGATTATTTCATCATCAATTGAGTCCTCCAACTCCATGATCGCTCCGTACGCTTCCCATCGGCAGGGAAAGTCGCAATGGTTTTTGGGGTCGAAATAATAGTCGAGACAGCGCAGCATACGGAGGACGTGTTCGGGTTCTTCGCAATCAAGGACATCGAGGATGCTATCCAAACCATCTTGAACATTCATCTCCTCCAATTTCCCAAACGGATCAAGGAATTTTCCGTAGGGACCCATGTGGTTTTCCAAACTTTCTATGGTTATGATGTCGCTTTTGAAAAAAAGGAAGTTGACGATCATCAGGCACTCCTCGGGGCGACCATACTCCTGTTCGTCATACTCCTTATCGTTGTAACTGCAAATGCCATCATAGACATTCCCGTCTACGCAATCAATCCTAACGCACTGACCGTCATATTGTTTTAATCTCATCGTCATCCTCTTTTAGGGCATTTACACCTTCTCTACAATCAATTCCACAGAGTGATCCTCCAAAGAATTGTATTCGTCGAGATGAAAGTGTGAGTTTGTAGATTCTTCATCGGCGAGCGCCATAAAATGATTGGCCAGCGACCGCAACCCTGCCGCATTGGCGGAAATGACGATGGCGCCATCAGCCTCAATTCTCGTGGCTATAGTGAAGCCATCCTCCCATTTGAATTCCATAATACTACTTTTTCTATTTCTTTGAACTTCGTTGGCTATAAGCTATCAGCCGTCAGCTTGGTAGCATCTTTGCTAAAAGCTGATGGCTGATAGCTAAAAGCCGTGATTTTTTATATGCACATTCACTTGTCGCACATAGATAATACTTTTGGGATTTACACAAGGTTTCCTTCCAGTTTCAACAACTCGAATTTGTTGTGCAAACCACCGCCATAGCCCGTGAGTTTGCCATTAGCACCCATCACGCGATGACAGGGCACGATGAGGCAGATGGGGTTCCAACCCACTGCGCCACCTACCGCTTGTGCTGACATTTTTCTTGGTTTCGGAGACGTTTCAGGAAACGTCTCTACAATGCGTCTCGCAATTTCGCCGTAGGTCATGGTTCTTCCGAAAGGTATCTCTCTCACGATATCCAACACCGTCTTGCGGAATGGCGTCAGGCTATCCATACGATAGGCAGGTGTGAAATCCGGTTGACGGCCTGTGAAATAGAGGTCCAACCAACGATAGGTGTCATGGATTACGAGCGGTAGAGACGTGGCACGCCGCATCTCTACAACGCCCAATGGATGTTTATTTTCGTCACGCGAACCTGCAAACCATAGGCCAGTCAGCACTATGCCGTCGGTGCTCATCAGCAGGTCATCGAAACCTTCTGGGGTCGGATAGCGGAACACGTCCATCGTCAATCCTCCAATGCAAACTTTTTCAATGCCGTTTCATCCAAGCGCTGGACGGTCCATTCATCCATGGGCACGGCACCGATGCTACGGTAAATGGTCAAGGCGGGTTTGTTCCAATCAAGGCAGATCCATTCCATGCGGCCGCAGTTACGCTCCACAGCGATCTTGGCCAGGTATTTCAGCAATGCCTTGCCGTAACCCCGACCGCGTTTCTCGGGAAGGATGAACAAGTCTTCGAGATACAGGCCCTTGCGCCCAACAAAAGTGGAGAAATTGTGGAAAAACAAAGCGAATCCGATGACCGCGCCGCCTTCCTCGGCAAAGACCACCTCGGCGGAATGTTCCACAAAAAGGGAATGATAGATGGTGGCCTCGTCGGCCACGACCTCATCGGCGCATTTCTCATACACGGCGAGTTTCTTGATGAATTCAAGGACGAGGCATGCCTCTTCGGGCTTCGCAGGACGGATGATAAATGAAGTATTCATGATTGGTTCTATTTGTATCACTATATATCTTTAATAAATCACAAGATCGCTTTTGCCCAAATTGCAGTCGGAACAAAGAGTTTGAAGGTTTCCCATTATTGTCTCACCGCCTTTTGAATAAGGGTAAATATGATCAATATGCAATACTACAGAAGGGTCTGTTGCAGGCGATTTGCCACATTTGCAGCATTTAAAATGATCCCGAGCCATCACCTTAAAACGTAAACGAAGGTTAATATCTCGTTTTGTTTTGTGTCTGATAGTTTGTTCCTCTATCTTAGCATTATCAGAAACTTCATCTAGTATAGCAACTTTCTTATCTTCATCATCCTCAGAGTTGATGTAAGACACAAAAGCTTCTAAAGCTTTACGCCAACTTCCAAAACGCCGGCGATATGTTCCTGCACTAATCTCAGCTCCTTTCTCAATGCTAAACTCCTCATATCTCGGTTGGCGTCCCAGTTTTATCCATATATGTTCTATTTCCTCAAACAATTCTTTTTCAGAATACATTTGTTTAGGGCCAGTTCTAAAAGGTGTTTGTTCTAATCCAGCCACTTTCAGCAAAGAACCCCATCCTCCATATTTTTTTGTCCTCTCTCCGTAATTAAATCTTCCATGTTTTTCATATTCTGTTCGCGTAACATAACCACGTCCCATTAACTTCGCAACACGTCGTAAATCAGCGAAAAAAACCTCATCCGATTCGCAATAATCATGAAACTTAAGACGTCCTTTCTCAACAGACAGCCCTGCCCGTCTTAATACTTCGTTCCAAGAGCCAAATCGATTTCTCAAAGTACCATAACTAAAACGACCGTGCGAAGAATAGTCTTTGCATGACAAGGATTCCTTTTTGAGCAAATCTGCCACTCGTTTCACATCCTCTATCAGTTCTTCGTCTGGAGTATTTCGATGATATTCGTTCAATACAAATTCCATAATAGCATATTATTGATTCCAACAATTGATTATTTTAACACAAAACTAATCATTTTTCCAACATCTTTCCCCTAATATGTTTCAACGCGGCCGGCAGCACCTCTGGCTCCATCATTTGGAGTGCCGTGTTGAACTCTTCAAGAAGTTCGGGATAGAATTTGCTTTGCGCATAAGTCAGCTTGATGGCCAATGACTTCACGCCGATGGGTTCGTCGGAGAGCATGGCGTTGAAGCAGAAATCGAGGAAGTCAGTGCGGATGCTGTCGGCCTCAAAGGGAGTTCTTTCCAACAGGTTCATGATGAGGCGACGCTTGGTGGTACTCTCGGTGCGCATAACCTCGTCGATAAGGGTATTCTGCCTTTCGGACAGCCAGGCATCTGCGGTTCTGGGCAGGTGTGTCAACACCCAGGCGGCGTTGTCGGAAGTGCGCTTGTCTTCGTCGAAGAGCAACTGAAACAGTTCCTCCTTGAAGTCGCCACCAGCCAAGGCTCGGGCATCGCCTCCGCTGATTCTACCGGACAATATGGATTTCAGTTCCGACATAGGCTAAACACACAATTCACCTTTTGCCACAATCACCGCCGTGCCCCCCACATAGATGGTGCCATCCTTTCGGATTTGTGTGGCCACCACCGAAGGCCGACCCATGGCCTCACCTTGCATGAAGGCACATTCCGCTTCTGCGCCAAGGCATCCGTTATGTTGCAGATAGAAGGTCAATGCCGCATTGGCGGTGCCAGTGGCCGATTCCTCGGGCACGCCGTACAAAGGCCCGAAATCGCGGACATGGGCTGTGTAGCTGTCGTTGGCAAAGGCAAAGACATGGAAACTTACTGCATCATATTTCTTGGTGATGGCAGTGATGGCCTCCATGTCGGGATTCAAGGCCTGCAAGGTGTCCACATTTGGCAAGGGAATCATCAAATCGGGAAGGCCCGAGTAGGCTATTTGTATAGGCATAACGGGATGATAATCATTGACACCCAATGCCTTATAGATTTCTTCCGTTTCTTCGACAGTAGCCACAATACGCGGCATGGCCATCTGCATCATCACCCTTTCTCCTGCTTCGATGCGTAAATCACCAGCGAGCGTGTGGCAAAGGCAAGTCCCCGAAGCCAAACCTTCATGATGCAGCAAATAGAATGATGCTATGGTGGCGTGGCCACATAGCTCAACCTCGGCTTTCGGTGTGAAATACCGGATAGTAAACTCCTTATCGGAGTGTCGCCTAATGAAAGCTGTCTCCGAATAGCGCAACTCGGCAGCGATTTGCAGCATCAATTTCTCCTCGGGGAACTGATCCGATTCGAGCAGCACTACGCCCGCAGAATTGCCACCGAAGGGCTGGTCGGTGAAGGCATCGAGGATATAGTATATCATTGTTTTAGTTTTATTCTTTTTTGTACTAAGACTCATCTGTTTTGTTTTGCCTAACCACTATTGAAGCCTCCTTTTGCACTGGTTTACAATAGCTTTCATACAATTCTTGGTTTTCCTCTCGGAACAGTTTACTATCGAAAATATTGCAATAGCTTCTGTATAGTTCTTCGTCTTTCTCTCGGAGAAGGTCGCTGTCAAATTTCAAAACAGTCTTTGGAGGAGAATAACTAATCGTGAACCTTGTCGTTTTTATCTTCTCTTCACCATGGTTTTCCATTTGTTGAAGCAGTTCTTTCCGCAATGCGCCAATTTGGTTCTCTGTCTCTTTCTTGAGGTCAATCAAACGGGCCAATTCTTGATCATAATAATCAAACCAATTACCCGATGAATCTTCGACAAGTAGTTTTTTCAAGCGAGAACGGATAGATCCTTCATTCCGCTGGAACCGAGTCATGATTTCATTAATCGAAACCCCTTGTCTATACAACTCCACTAATAAGGAATCGTCTTCTTGACTCCATTTAGCATAGGCATTCGAATGAAGTTGTTTCTGCCGATCCATATACGATAGTTCCTTGCTAGGAGAAGAATCTTCATTCTTTTCCATTTCAATTTCGGGAGACAAGAACACCCCTGCAACCAGTTTGAAATGAAAACCTTCGAATTCCAACCCCAATGAGAGTGTAAGGTAAACTCCTTTTAAGTCCGAGTATCTTTCGGGATTCTTCTTAAAAGTTTCCAAAAAATAAGGGTCCGTAATAGGGAAGTCATAGTTTGAGCCAAAATAAGTAAATTTCATCCGATATTTAGACTTTTCCCTTTCCTCGTCAATATATGCTCCAGCTTTTTCAGGGCGTATGAACATCAACGAATAGTTGAGCCGATCTATCATCTTTGCTGGGATGGCTTTCCCACGAAAATAGAATACCGCTTGGTGAACAGGGTCAATGAGTTGGCTCATGAAATCGTCTTTGAACTCATTGTCATTGGAGCAGCATTCCATGCGCGAACAATGCACATCCTCGGTATGAGCCTTATGAGGACATGGCACCACGTCAGTAAGCCTTACCAATGAAAGTAATTTGACTCCTTGCGCCAATTGCATCGGGATTTCTCCGTTTTCTGCCATCGAAACCGGGCGAATCCAACAAGGGCGACCGTCATTATGGCGAACAATATCCATACGACCGTCTGGCCTTGGCGAAACCTCAACGCCAGCAATGCAACGTCCACCATGTTTGTATGAATTGGCCAAACAAATGAAATACTTATCCATAATGCTCAAATGAGGTGAACAATCGTGACCTTTTCTTTACTGTGTGCTTGCAGGTATTCGGCCAATAGCCTGCGGTGGCATTGTTCGGGTGTGTCTTCGCTACATAGGAAGCACGAGCCATCAAAAGCCTTTACACCGTAATTACGAATAACATCTCGGTTTTTCAGCAAGTTCACATAGATTTCTATATATTCTTCCCAGGTTACTTCCTCTTTGTGCCACTTGTCGAGTAACTCTTTCGTAGGTGCAAAATCGGCAACATGCTGATATGGAATATGACAAATCTCGTTGACGAAAAACTCTAAGTCTTTTCCTTTGGCAAAACCAGCCAATTGGCTACTATTATTGATTCGTACATCCACCAATTGCTTCACATTGTTGTCGCGCAGCAGATTAAAGAAGTGTTCGGCACTTTTTTTCGTAAAGCCGATGGTATAGAGCGTAATCATAGTCAATAGTTTTCTTCCTCTTGGAGTTTGGGTCTATAGCCTATCTCCTTGTTTTTTAAGCGATATGCATCTTTACGTTGTTCCTCTTCCGTATAGGATCCAAATAGATAATCCACTTCTGAAAGATGGTATTTCCGTGAATGGAGAAAAGATGCTATCATTTCTTTTTCCAGATCTGCTTGAGACACCAATGACGCATCTTTCATAATATGCTGAACATCAATACCACGCTCATAAAAATAGCGCGAAACAAGAGAAAAGCGGTGACATTCCAAAGGATCTGCTTCAGAACACATGAAAGCAATTCTAAAGCCTTTTTCTAAGCCCTTCATCACACGCTCAACCCCTTTCTTGAAAAGGGGAGTCTCAACCGCTTTTTCAAAATCAACTTGCTCATTCTCATCCAAACAATCCGTTCGCCTCGCGCCAAACTCATCTCCAAAATACAGGTACTGTACTTCATGACTCTTCAGGAAATATTTCAAACTTTCTTGATTGAATTGAGGAGAATATTTGCTAGCAGGAATGCTCCTGACATCAATGACACAATTGACGCCATGAACAGCCAATAAATTCAAAAAGTCTTCTAAAGATTGGCTGGAATGTCCTATACTATATAACCTGTATTTATCCATTCAATACTATTCAATTGTCTGGCTGCAAAAATAAAGAATTATTTCCTTTATCGCAATAGCTTTATATTATCTGTGCCGTATGGTTTTTAGTGTCCACCTTGCCTATGGCATCGACGATAATACCTTCTTCATCAATGACGTAGGTGGTGCGCAGCGTGCCTTCGGTCACCTTGCCGTACATCTTCTTCTCACCCCAAGCCTCGTAGGCTTTCAGGATAGTCAAATCAGTGTCGGCGATGAGATGGAAAGGCAGGTTGTATTTGGCAATGAAATTCTGATGCGACTTGGCACTGTCACGGCTGACACCAAGCACGTTGTAGCCCAATGCCAGAAAGCGCTCGTAGTTGTCACGAAGGTCGCAGGCCTCGGCGGTGCAGCCTGGAGTGCTGTCCTTTGGATAGAAATAAAGCACCAGTTTCTTTCCGGCGAAATCCGTCAATTTGACGAGGTTGCCGTTCTCGTCTTGCCCTTCAAAGTAAGGGGCTTTCGTTCCTTTTTGTAACATGGTTTGTTTGTATTGTTCGTGTGCGCAAAGTTACACATTTTGACACTAATTCAAGTAAAAACTATTAATTTGTCCTTCAACCAAAAAACCAATTATTTAACAGACGAAAACAACTCCTATATGAACATCCCAAAACTGCTTAATCAATAGTGGATTGGGACGTCGTATGACAGGGATAGAAAGAATTGAAAATCTATTACAACTTTTCCAACAATTCATCTCCAGCCAATTCCATTTTAGAAAAAGCGAACAACTTCTTGCCTAAGTCCTTCAAAGACGCCCCTAAATGATAAACCATGTTATCTATGATAAAGAAACGATCATGAACATTTGCTATAGTCAGCACACTGATTGGTTCATATTGAAGGTTATGTTTGTCAAGGTCTTGTTGTAACGCTTGTGAGATTACTTTTGTAAAAATAGTTGCAGAAACGCCCTTTTTTCTTTTTGACAATAGCAACAAAGCACTCTCATCAACATAATTATCAATCAATACAATACTTGTTTTTGCCGACTTAATCAAATCAGAAGCGAACACATACGCATCAAAGATTTGCCCATTGCAAAACACACCTTCAGTTGGAGGCAAAGTCGTCCGAACAAAAAAATCGATTTGCTTTTCATTGTCGGAAATACGCCGTTCGTGTTCCAAAAACTTATTGTCCATCCTTTGCTCCAATTGTGTCAATCGGCTATTGATCGTATAACCTTTAAGTAGATATTGTTTTAGCACTTGATTAGCCCAAATACGAAACTGTGTACCTCTTTGGGACTTCACCCGATATCCTACAGAAATAATAACATCCAAATTGTAATAATCCATCTGGCGGACAATTGACCTGCCATTTTCGATTTGAACCGTTGCATTTTTTGCAACAGTTGAAGTCTTGGAAAGCTCTTTCTCTTTGTAAATATTATTTATATGTCTGGATATCACAGATTTATCTCTATCAAACAGCATGGCAATTTGATTCAAATTTAGCCATACCGTCTCATTTTCGACTCTGACTTCCAAACTGACAACTTCATCAGGTTGATATACAACCATTTCGTTTACTTGTTCCATAACTCAACTCCCCCAATTATCCCTATCCAGACTCCTATAATTAATAGCCTCTGCCAAATGGCCAGTCTGAATGTTCTCGCTGCCGTCCAGATCGGCAATGGTGCGGGAAACTTTGAGAATCCTATCGTATGCACGGGCCGAGAGTCCCAACCTGTTCATGGCATTTTTGAGGATGGTGCGGCAGTCCTCATCCAACTCGCAGTATTTCTGGATGAGTTGCGAGGTCATCTGTGCATTGGCATGAATAGCCGGATATTGGGCGTAGCGTTCCTCCTGAATCTTCCTAGCCTTGACAACACGCTCGCGCACTGCCGCACTTGATTCACCTCTTTGCTTGTCGGACAAGTCTTTATAGGCAACGGGCACGACTTCGACGTGCAAGTCGATACGATCCATCAAAGGGCCGCTGATGCGATTGAGATACTGCTGTACCATGCCTGGCTTGCAGGTGCATTCCTTGTCAGGGTGGTTGTAATAGCCACAAGGGCAGGGATTCATAGCCGCCACCAACATGAAACTGGCAGGGAAATCCACGGTCATCTTTGCCCTTGAAATCGTCACGATCCTATCCTCCATTGGTTGCCTCATTACTTCTAAGACAGTGCGTTTAAACTCTGGGAGTTCGTCTAGAAAGAGCACGCCGTTATGAGCAAGTGAGATTTCACCGGGTTGTGGATAGGTACCGCCGCCAACGAGGCCGGCGTCGCTAATGGTATGGTGCGGGCTGCGGAAAGGCCGCGTCCTGACCAATGTAGCGTTACGCCCAATCAACCCAGCCACAGAATGGATCTTGGTAGTCTCCAAGGCCTCGGCCATCGTCAAAGGCGGCAAGATAGTGGGCATACGTTTGGCCAGCATGGTCTTTCCGCTGCCTGGAGGGCCAATGAGAATGACATTGTGTCCGCCAGCGGCCGCAATCTCCAAGGCACGCTTGATGTTCTCCTGTCCTTTGACATCACTGAAGTCGAACTCGAAACTGACGTCCTGCCACGATTCCGCCATGTCGACGGTCACGGGCTGGTTGAGGAGTTCTCCATTCAAGATTGACACTACATCATGGATGGTTTCCACACCATACACATCCAAACCTTCCACAACAGCGGCTTCACGTGCGTTTGCTTTCGGTACGATAAGGCCACGAAAACCGTCTTGTTTAGCCTTGATGGCGATGGGCAAAGCCCCTTTGATGGGTTTGAGCGTGCCGTCAAGCGAGAGCTCACCCATGATGACGAACTGTTCCAAAAGGTCGGTGCTGACCTGTTCCGAAGCCGCCATAATCCCAATGGCGATGGGCAAGTCGTATGCCGAGCCTTCCTTGCGGATGTCGGCGGGCGCCATATTAATAACGATTTTCTTGTGGGGATAGTAATACCCTAGATTAATGATGGCGGCCTCAATACGTTGTTGGCTTTCTTTGACCGCGTTGTCGGGCAGGCCGACCAAAAAGAAGTTGATACCTCTGTCGATGTTCACCTCAATGGTGACTTGAATAGCTTCGATGCCGAAAAGGGCACATCCAAATGTTTTTACTAACATGATTCTTCGTTTTTAAAGTTTCATGCCGCAAAGATGCAACCCTTGTCAAGAAAAAGCCGTTGAACAAACGTTTGTAGTCGACTGTAGTCGTTTGTTGTCGTTTGCTGTCGGATATATTTCTAACAATCAACAATATAAAAAAAACGGGCAGACACATAGGTCTGCCCCTACTCTAAACTCTAAACACTCAACTCTAAACTACTTCTTCGGCTTATAACCCGAATCCTGGAAGATATTCTGCAAATCCTTTCGCTGCATCAGGTCTTGGAGCGATACCTCATTGTTTGAGAAATAAGAACGTGTAATGTTTAAACCAAAAAACTCGCCCAAGCGTGAAGGTGCGTCATTGCTGTATGCCTGTGTGAAAGGTCCATCACCGAAGAACATCATATAGGTATCCAAACCTGCCTCGTAAAGCCGACGGTTGCCCACAATGTCGGCCCATACCTGTCCTTCATTCTCAACGGCCCATCGCCATTGGTCAGATGAATAGCCAAGCAAAACACTATCGGGAAGTTCAGGACACATTGCCTCAATGAAGAAATTGCGTCGGCCATAAAACACCATCTCTCCTATCACCTGGCCTTGCTTGCGCCATTCGTACAGGTAATACATATAGAGTTGTTCTGCCACTTCCTTTGCCAAGGTCAACTTATTTCGACGCAACGACATGTATCTTGGCATCCCAATTTGGTCGTAAACCTCTTCGTCGTCGAGATACCAATCCAATGATATCACCAACTGATTGTCAATGATTTGAACTGGTGGCTCATCGGGATGGACACCCGTTATGCAAGTAAAAGCCTTTTTGGGTAGCTCAATGTCCGGATAATAATAATGGAAATGTGCAAACACATCTTCCACTACTGGCTCAACTTGTTTGAGGTCGGGAAAAGCGGCTTTCGCCTTGTTATACAGGAGGATGTTGAATGGATCAGTGGCAAAATCTTTTAAGTATTGCACTGCTTCTGGATTATTGAGGTCGCCGCTGAGAAACACACGGTAACGCTCCTGTATCTTCATCAATTCCTCTTGGAAACGGGCTGTGTCAAGGTTAAAAAGCACCTCTTCGTATCGGTCGAACTCAAGGTCATACGATTCGGGATTAATGTTCAGTTTCGACTTGTAGGCAGCCTCTTGCTCATGACAGGAGGCCATGATGAGAAAGAGGACTAATAGGGTTAAAGCTTTAGTTATATTTTTCATTTTCATCCAATTAACTCTTGTCTAAGCATCTCATAAGCAGCTATCGTTGCGCGATTAATGATATTCTCGCGGTCCTTGCCAAAGTTGAAGCACTTGGAGACGACACCCGAGACCGAAGCCACACCGATCCACACAGTGCCGACGGGATTCTCGTCCGTACCACCACTTGGTCCAGCAATGCCTGTCGTAGCCACACCGTAGTCAGCATCCATCAGGTTGCGGACTCCCTTGGCCATGCTTTCGACCACATCCTGACTCACCACACCACGCCTCTCTATCATTTCGGAAGGAACGCCAAGTACTTTTGTCTTTGTCGCGTTAGCGTAAGTGACCGCTGCCCCTTTGAACACCTTTGAACTACCTGGAATCAGGGTGATGACATGGGCTATGTTGCCACCTGTGCAACTTTCAGCCAAGGCGAAAGTCTTTCCCTTATTAATTAATAGGTCGAAAACCGTTCGCTCAATGGGTTGGTCCTGCATAGCGAAGATATACTCAGAAATCAACCGAGTTAATTTTTCGACCTGGTCGTCCAAAGTCGCGTGAAGCAAACCGGCATCCTCATGTCGGCCACTCAACCGCAAGCGCACCATGCCATGCTGAGGCAAATAGGCCAAAGAAAGGAAATCGGGCAAAGCTTCTTCCCAATCCTTAATCTTATCAGCCAAAAACGACTCACCTATACCAGTGGTCATGATGACGCGCTTTTCGTAAGGTACGGCATGGAAGCGTTGCTTGATGCGTGGCAACAACTCATCAGTAAAGATGCCTTTCATCTCGAATGGGACGCCAGGCATAAACGCAAATGCCACACCTTTCTTTTCGAGCCACATACATGGCGCAGTGCCGTATGTGTTTGGGATATATTCACATGCCTTGGGCAACATCGCTTGGCCGCGATTACGCTCGCTCATTTGGAAGCCTCGACGTTTGAACAAGGCAACCACATTGTCGTAGGCCTCCTGACAAAACTCCAATTCCGTATCGAAAAACTTGCATACGGTCGGCTTAGTGATGTCGTCAGCCGTAGGACCCAACCCGCCAGTAACCAAAACAAGATCAGCATCCATACAGGCATTAAAGGCGTCAAGGATGGCTTTCTCGGAATCGCCGATAGTCAACGAAGAATCCAGCTGAAAGCCCGATGCGGACAAATGGTCGCCAAGCCAAGCCGCGTTCGTATTAATCACCTGACCAATCAGCAACTCGTCACCAATAGAAATATTTTTAATAACAATTTCTTTCATCACCTTTCAAATTTGCGCAAAGATAGTCCATTTTTCGGCTGCCATCATGAAAAAAACGTCATTTCAAATTATTTCGTATCTTTGCAGCTTCAAAATGAAAAAGATATGAGTCAACCCATTCCCGCATCACAACTTGTCCTCAACAATGAGGGCGCAATATATCACTTGAACTTGCATCCCGACCAGTTGGCCGATGATGTCATTTTGGTTGGCGACCCTGGCCGCGTGGCCATGATTGCATCTTTATTCGACAAAATTGAGGTTGAACGCCAAAACCGAGAGCTCGTCACCCGCACAGGCTATTTCAACGGCAAACGCATCACCGTGCTTAGCACTGGCATGGGCACCGACAACCTCGACATCGTGATGAACGAACTCGATGCCTTGGCCAATATCGACTTGAAGACAAGGATGCCGAAGGAAGAGCATCGCACTCTGAACCTCATTCGCCTTGGTACCTGCGGCGCTTTGCAGCCCGACATCGAAGTCGACGATAGCTATGTTGCCACCCGCTATGCCATCGGCTTGGACGGTCTGCTGTATTTCTACGAGAAACATAAAGAGGTGAATGAAACCGCCCTTCGCGACGCCTTCATCGAGCAGATGAACTATCCGAAAGACCTGCCGCTCCCCTATGCCGTAGAAGGTTCAAAGGAATTGTTCGAACGTTTGGCCCAAGGCTATTACCAAGGCGTAACCGCAACTGCCCCAGGATTCTACGGACCTCAAGGTCGCACTCTGAGGATGCACCTCAGCTATCCCGAGAACAATCGCAAGATTGAAGCTTTCAACTACCAAGGATGGCGCGTTTGCAATTTCGAGATGGAATCATCGGCTCTTTACGGACTCGGCAAGATGATGGGACACAACTGCCTGACCATCTGTGTGGTCGTAGCCAACCGGGTGACGGAAAAATTCTCAATAGACTATCATCCTTACGTAAGAAAACTCGTATTGAACACTCTGGAACGGCTTTCTGCAAAATAATTAATTAAGAAAAAACACACTTTTTCCCGATATTATTCAAATGGTATAAAAAAAATGTCTATTTTTGCAGCTCAATTTGGAGAATTGAATATTAACACAATAGCACATTAGAAGCAATGAAGAAAGTATTTATCACAATGGTTGCATTACTTGCAGTTTCCAGCTCTGTGATGGCTGCAGGTCATGTGGATTCGGTTCGTTATTTGACGACCAAGGCTTGGAAAAACTGGTTTATCTCCGCTGATGGTAACGTTGACTGGTGGAAAGGTTCTGACAAGAATCCTGCCGGTAACTATACTGACATCCAGTGGGGCAAGCCCAGTTTCGGTGGAAACATCAATGTAGGTAAGTGGCTCAACCACTGCATCGGTTTGCGTCTCTCCTATGATGTGAATGGTGGCAAGAGCTACATCAATGGCTTGCATGTTGGCCGTCCCTTGTTCCACTTCCTCTATGATGGTAAATTCAATTTCGATGAAAATGGAAACTTGATTTCATACGACGGTTCCGCTCCGGATGAAAACGGCTACTACAATACCTCTTTCGTGTATCACAACCTGCACGGTGATGTGTTGTTCAGCCCCATCGATTTCTTCCAAGGCTATTACAACCCCGACAGAATTTGGACTCCCGTCATTTACCTCGGCATGGGTGTAGCCAGTGTCAGCGAAGGCATCCTGATCAATCCCAATCAATGGTACAACTGGCAACACATGGGTGAAACCATCACCATCAATGGCAGACAAGTCGGTGATGAAAAAGGTATTAACTACGAGTTCTCGGCTGCCGCTGGTTTGATTAACAACTTCAGATTGGGCAACCATCTCGACCTCCATCTTGACCTCAAGTGGTCTGCCCAACGCTGGAACATCGATTCTTGGTTCTATGAACCTGGTAACCAGCAAGGTGGTTGGGTCTATCCCGACGGAACTCCCGCTGAAGGCAACATCTCCAATGAGGCTGGTCAAATGCCCACCTATTACAACCGCCACAGAATCGATCAGAACCTCAGTGTCGGTCTCGGCTTGACCTACTACTTCAGCAGAGAATATGATCTGCCTAAGGATTGCCCCGAGATTATGGAGAAGAACGACAGCATCATCAAGGTTATCGAAACCGTTCATGACACCATCGTGAAGTTTGTCAATACGCAGTCTGAAGATATCCTCAGCTATCCTTTCTCGATCTTCTTCAACCGCGACTCTTATCAGCTGATGTCGAGAAGAGATATCGTCAACCTGAGAGAAATCGCCAAAGTCGCCAAGGATAATGGTTACAAGCTCCTTCTGACGGGTTCGTGCGACAGCGCCACCGCTACTCCGGCTTACAACCAAACCCTGTCGGAGAACCGCTGCAACAAGATTAAGGTTGAACTTCTTGAATTGGGTGTTCCTGAGGACCAAATCGTCATCGAACCCATCGGTGGTGTGAAGATCCTTGACCCGACGGAATATGACCGCCGCGTGCTCATCCAACTCCTCAAGGAAGCTGACAAATAATCAACACGCAACCTAACAAAGAAAAAAGCCTGACGGAATCCCGCCAGGCTTTTTTCTTTTGCACCAAAAGGATAGCTTATTAATGCATAACACCCACCTCGATGCCAATGAAATTGTTACGCAGGATACTACCCGTCTGCTTTTCCAAAATACTGACAAAAGCATTGGAGAAAGCATGGTCGAAAGACAATTGGGCAAAAACAGAGAAGTCGCGGTTGATTTCATATTCGGCACCTAAACCAAAAATCATGGAAAACTGAAGCGGACGATACTGATTGGTGCAATCGACATAATTCTCACCCTCGGATGTCACCCAATAAAAGCTATAACTGTCCTTGCCATAGTCCTTACAATTGAAGTTCAAGCCCACACCCGCCTCGGCATAAGCCTTTAACGATTCAGCCACATCCAACCTAAACTTGGCTTTCAGCGGGATCTCAATATTGGTGGCTTTTACACGGCGCGACACAGGCACATTTGCCTCTTCCAAGAAGTCCTCAACTCGACGGCGATCGGTGAAAGTGTACTTCATCCGGAGGAAATTGAAACTCACGCCTGACGAAACCGCGACATTACTTGTAACATAGTAGTCGCAGACCAAACCCAAGCTGCCTCCCAACCTGAAACCATCGTTTGTGGCCGCTGTAGAGCCCGAACTTGCCCAATCAAAAGTAGGTCCTAATTTAATGCCAAATCTGGCATTCCCAGTTTGAGCATTGGCGCCCATAGCCATAGCTGCTACCAAACTGATAATCAACAAAGTTTTTCTCATAATAACAAAATTTAGACCTACAAAAATAATTTATTTTGACGACATTTCCTCAAAATCCGAAAATGATTCTTAATTTTGTCGCCAAATCATTCTTAATCATTCACTAAAACAATTTCAAAATGAAGAAGACATTCTTACTGATTGCAGCCCTCCTGATGTTGGGTGGCGCAGCATTTGCAGGCGGAGGCATCGACCTCGCCATCGGAC
>Ga0247608_10003656_pt1 | contig 17770 bp, 14 predicted proteins | sample 176DNAGHGlowgp2_FD_193490 | JGI IMG/M metagenome (GOLD analysis project Ga0247608, IMG submission 193490) | Sheep rumen microbial communities from Palmerston North, Manawatu-Wanganui, New Zealand - 1766 DNA GHGlow gp2 | ecosystem: Host-associated > Mammals > Digestive system > Stomach > Rumen ... | reverse complement strand
CGTGACGCCGCTTTGCCGGGCCGTGCGAATGAAGTCGTCGTGACCGCCGAAGTACTGCTGGTCGGTCAGGATGCTGAGGGCGGCGGCGCCGTGCTGCTGATACGACAGGGGAATCACGTCGGGGCGGCCTTCCTGTCTGATCCAGCCCTTGGAGGGCGAGCGGCGCTTGAACTCGGCAATGATGCCGGACGCTGACCCCAGCAGGGCCTGGCGCATAGAGGGCTTCTTGGCCGTCAGCTGTTCCAGCTCGGCGCGCTTGGTGACGATGATGTCGTGAAGAATGTCGGTGGTGGGCATAGTGGGTATAGTGGAAATCGGGGGCTTCGGTGCTTCGATGTCTCGAGCCCCCGGTGTTATTAACTGTTCAGTTCAGCGAATTTTTTAAACGTTCGGAGGGCGGCGCCGCTGTCTATCGACTCGCGGGCGATGGCGATGCACTCCTCGATGCTCTTCTGGCCGTGCTCGAGCACCTGTATGCCGAAGGCGGCATTGGCCAGCACAATGTTCTTCTGGGCCGGCAGGGCGCGGTTCTCCAGCACGGCGTCGAAAATCTGGGCGGCCTCGTCTTCGGTGGCACCGCCTACCAGCTCATCGGGCGTGGCGATGTCGAAGCCCAGGTCCTGAGGCTGGAAGATGCGTTCGTACTGCTTGGTGGTGACCTTAAAGGGCCCGGTGAGCGATATTTCGTCGTAGCCGTCGATGCTGTTGACGATGCCGTAGTCGATGCCTATCTTCTGGTACACTTGCTGGTAGAGTCGCATCTGGTCGAGGTTGGCCACGCCGAGCAGCTGGCACTGGGGCTGCGAGGGGTTGACGAGCGGTCCCAGCAGATTGAAGATGGTGGGGAACTGCAGCGCCTTGCGGATGGGGCCTACGAACTTCATGGCACGGGCAAAGAGCTGTGCGTGCAGATAGACGATGCCGGCCTCGTTGAGCGAACGGTTCAGGCGGTCCAGGTCGTCGGTGAACTTGATGCCGTGGTGCTGTATGACGTTCGAGGCTCCGCTGACGCTGGTGGCGGCGTAGTTGCCGTGCTTGGCCACCTTGTAGCCTGCGCCGGCAATGACGAAACAGCTCGTCGTGGAGATGTTGAAGGTGTTCTTGCGGTCGCCGCCCGTGCCTACGACGTCGATGTAGCGGTCGGCATTGAGCAGGGCCGGTACGCCCGTCTCGAGGATGCCGTCGCGGAAGCCCAGCAGCTCTTCTACGGTGACGCCGCGCATCTGCAGGGCCGTCAGCAGGGCGGTAATCTGTTCGGTGGGGTACTCGCTCTGGGTGATGCCCACCAGTATCTGTTTCATTTCTTCACGGGAGAGTTCCTCGTGGTTCAGCATCCGGTTGAGGATGTCTTTCATTGTCTGTTTAGTCATATTGTTTTTTTTTGTTTCGATGTTTCGACATTTCGATGCTTCGACGTTTCGAGGTTCCGAGGTTTCGATGCTTCGAGGTTTCGATGCTTCGAGGCTTCGATGTTTCGAGGTTCCGAGGGGAGTTAAAGGAAAAGCCAGTTCTGGAGCATCTTCTTGCCGTCGGGGGTGAGGACGCTTTCGGGGTGGAACTGGATGCCGCGGACGTTCAGTTCCTTGTGCTTGAGGGCCATAATCTGGCCTTCGTCGCTGAGGGCGGTGACTTCGAGGCAGTCGGGGAAACCGTCGCGGCTGACCACCCAGGAGTGGTAGCGTCCCATGGTGATGCGACGGGGCAGACCGGAGAAGATGGCGTCGTTGCCCAGTTGGGTGCCCTCGGTGGCTACGCCGTGGAAGACGTCGGAGAGGTTCTCGAGCTTGGCGCCGAAGACCTCGCCGATGGCCTGATGGCCGAGGCAGACGCCCAGAATGGGCTTGCGGTCGGCATAGGTGCGTATGACGTCGAGCAGGAGTCCTGCCTCAGAGGGTATGCCCGGACCGGGCGAGAGGATTATTTTGCTGTATTGCTGCAGGTCGGCCAGCTGGAACTGGTCGTTGCGCAGGACGGTCACCTCAGTGCCCAGGGCCTTGACCAGGTGGGCCAGATTGTAGGTGAAGGAGTCGTAGTTGTCGATGATGACTATTTTCATTGTTGGTGGGTGTTAGTGGGTGTTGTGGGTGTTAGTGGGTGTTGTGGGTGTTAGTGGGTGTTGTGGGTGATGTGTTGTGGGTGGGGTGGGTGTTGTGGGGCTATAGGGTTTCGGCCTGGAGGATGGCTCTGCGCAGGGCGCCCAGCTTGTTGTTGACCTCCTGGAGCTCGTACTCCTCGTTGCTTTTGGCTACGATGCCGCCGCCGGCCTGGAACCACAGCTCGCCACCCCGCGAGACGAAGGTGCGTATGGTGATGGCCTGGTTGAGCGTGCCGTCGAGGCCGATGAGGCCTATGCAGCCGCCGTAGGCGCCGCGGTTGTGGGGCTCGTACTGGGAGATGAGCTGCATGGCGCGCACCTTGGGGGCTCCTGAGAGGGTGCCGGCGGGAAAGGTGTCTATAAATGTCTTGATGGGGTCGGCCCCGGCATGATTGCCGCTGGGGCCAACGCTACCAAGGTCGGCCCCGGTGTCAAGCACGCCTGAGACGCGGCTGACGAGGTGGATGACGTGGGAGTAGTACTGTATGTCCTTATAGTAGTCGACGTGCACGTCGTGGCAGTTGCGTGAGAGGTCGTTGCGGGCCAGGTCGACCAGCATGACGTGTTCGGCGTTCTCCTTGGGGTCCTGACGCAAGAACTCGGCTCCGCGGCGGTCGGCCTCGGCATCGCCCGTACGGCGCGTGGTGCCGGCAATGGGGTCTATGTATGCTCGGAAGTGGCGTGCGGCCGTCGCTGTGCCGTCGGGCTCGATGGCTTCTATGCGACAGTGTGTCTCGGGGCTGGAGCCGAAGATGCGGAAGCCTCCGAAGTCGAAGTAGAAGAGGTAGGGCGAGGGGTTGACGGAGCGCAGGGCCCGGTATAGCTTGAAGTCGTCGCCTTCGTAGCGCTGTATGAAGCGTCGGGAGAGTACTATCTGGAAGACATCGCCACGCAGGCAGTGCTGTATGCCGCGGCGGATGTTGGCCTTGTGCTCGTCGTCGGTCAGCGTGGAGCGGACGTCGCCTACGGCATGGAAGTCGTAGGTGGCTACGCTGGCGCGGTTCATGGCCTTTAGGACGGCATCGATGCTGTCGTTGCTGCCCAGGGTGACTATCTTCAGCTGGTTGTTGTGATGGTCGAAGACGATGACGGTCTTATAGAAGATGTACAGCATGTCGGGGGCGTCGTTCTCGGCCTGTGTCTCGTCCTTGACGTCGATGTGCTCGAAGTAGCGTACCGCGTTGAACGAGGTATAGCCGAAGAGTGCCATGGTGGCAGCATCGTCGCCCTCGACGTGGATGTTGTCGATGAGGGCATGGATGGCTTCTGCGGTTCCGAAGACATTGTCCAGTTCTTGCTGGAGGGTGGTGCCGTCAGGGTAGGTGACGGTGGCCTTGCCGTGTCCGATGGCTACCGAGGCGACGGGGTTGATGGCGATGAACGAACGGGCATTGCTCTGGTCGTGATAGTCGCTGCTCTCCATGAGGGCACTCTGCGGGTAGAGGTCGCGCAGTCGCAGGTAGATGCTGACGGGCGTGTAGAGGTCGGCCAGGATGGTGCGACTGGTGGTGGTGTACTTAAAAGTTTCCATATTCTCCGGCTATGTTTTTGTTCTTCAGATATGTTTCTACGTCCTTGTCGCCGCGGCCGCTGACGGTGAGCACGACGACATCGGTGGGCTTGAAGTGCATCTTCGGCAGGGCGGCGACGGCGTGTGCCGACTCGATGGCGGGAATGATGCCCTCCATGCGTGTCAGTTCGTAGCCGGCGCGGATGGCCTCGTCGTCGTTGATGGAGAGCACCTGTGTGCGTCCCTGGCGTGCCATGTTGCAGTGCATGGGTCCCACGCCCGGGTAGTCCAGTCCGGCAGAGATGGTGAAGGCCTCTTCTATCTGGCCGTCGTCGTTCTGCATGACCAGCATCTTGGCTCCGTGCAGGATGCCCACCGTGCCGCGGTGTATGGTGGCAGCGGTATAGTCGGTGTCCCAGCCATGGCCGCCAGCCTCCGACAGGACAATCTTGACGCGTTCGTCGTCCATGTAGTGGTAGATGGTGCCTGCGGCGTTGCTGCCACCGCCGATGCAGGCCATGAGGTAGTCAGGATAGTCGCGTCCGGTTTTTTCCTGCAGCTGCCACTTTATTTCCTCAGAGATGACGCTCTGCATGCGTGCCACGAGGTCGGGGTAGGGGTGGGGACCCATGGTGGAACCTACGATATAGAAGGTGTCGGCGGGATGGCAGCACCAGTCGCGTATGGCCTCGCTGCAGGCGTCGGAGAGGGTCATGTTGCCGGTGCGTACAGGGTGTACCTGGGCTCCCAGCATCTTCATGCGCTCTACGTTGGTGTGCTGACGCTCGACATCGGTGGCACCCATGAATACCTCGCACTGCATGCCCATCAGGGCGCATACAGTGGCGGTGGCCACGCCATGCTGGCCGGCACCGGTCTCGGCAATGATGCGCGACTTGCCCATCTTCTTGGCCAGCAGAATCTGGCCGATGGTGTTGTTGATTTTGTGTGCTCCGGTGTGGTTGAGGTCTTCACGCTTCAGATACAGCTGGCAACCGTACTTCTGGCTCATGCGCCGGGCGTAATACAGGGGCGAGGGGCGTCCTACGTAGTCACGAAGCAGGGCGTGATACTCTTGTTTGAAGTCGTCAGACTCAATGATGGGAAGGTACTGCTGCTGCAGGTTCCTTACCGTAGCGTAGAGAATCTCGGGGACGTAGGCCCCGCCGAATTCTCCGTAATAACCGTTCTTGTCTACTTGATAGTTCATGCTTGTATTTGGTGTTGTATTTGTTCTGTTAAAGAAAAGGGGCCCGTCGCGATCCGACGAGCCCTCTTATTCTTTTGTCAACATTCAGGAATGGCTTCGTACCCTCGCGATTTAGTTAATCTCGAGTCGCCACCACCAGATGTTGTTCGTAGCTTTCATGCTTTTGTCTAGTTTTGTTTCTGATTTACGGGTGCAAAGTTACGCTTTTTTTGTTAACTGCCAAACTTTTTGGCATTTTTTTTGAGGTTTTGTTGGAAAAGTTACTGGAAAATTTGTTTTTTATTCATTTATTGGCTATATTTGCCCCCGATAAGCCGTTTGAGACCATTGTCGGCAAGACTTATCTTATAAAGGTGAGGTTGGCAGCGTCCTGCGCCAACCTCTTTTCTTTGTATGAAAAAAAGGAGGGCAGGCCCTCCTTGTAAGTCTTATTGTATTTCCCAGCCTATGGCCGACGCTCCGAGGACGGCTGCCGACGCCCCGTCGAGTCCGCTGACGAGGAACTGTGCCTTGCCGCGATAGATGGGCAGTACGTGTTCGTCGTACGATTTCTTGATGGGGTTCATGATGAGGTCGCCGGCCTTTACCATGCCTCCGAAGAAGATGAACGCCTCGGGCGAAGAGAAGGCTGCAAAGTCGGCACAGGCCTCGCCCAGCACGCGACCGGTGAACTCATAGATGTCCTTGGCCAGCTGGTCGCCCTTGCCGGCGGCGATGCTGACGTCGAGCGAGGTGATGTCTTCGGGGTTCATGTCGCGCAGGATGCTGGGACGTTGGGTGGTGCTGAGCAGCTCACGTGCCGTACGGGCTACACCCGTTGCCGAACAATAGGTCTCCAGACAACCGGTACGTCCGCAGCCACAGGTGCGTCCTTCTGCTCCGCGTACCATGATGACATGTCCCAGCTCGCCGGCAAAACCGTCGTGGCCGTAGAGTAGCTGACCGTTGACGACGATGCCGGAGCCTACGCCCGTGCCCAGTGTGATGACGATGAAGTTCTTCATGCCGCGCGCCACACCATATACCATCTCGCCTACGGCAGCGGCATTGGCGTCGTTGGTGAGTGCTACGGGGATGCCTTCCAGCTGGTCGCTGAACATCTGTGCCAGAGGAACAATGCCGTCGTGTGCCCAGGGCAGGTTGGGGGCATACTCAATGGTGCCGCGGTAGTAGTTGCCGTTAGGAGCTCCGATACCCATGGCCTTGATGGTGTCCAGACCGCCTACCTGCTCAATGATGGGCTGTATGGCTTCGACAGCAGCCTTGACATAGTCGTCGGCGGTAGCAAAGCCGCCCGTCTTGATGGCGGTGGTGGCCTTGATGTTGCCACGTGTGTCGACGATGCCGAATACGGAGTTGGTGCCTCCTAAGTCCAAACCTATGACGTAGGGCTTGATTCCTTGTTGTTCGTTCATAATGAATGTATGTCTTTAGTTGTGAATAGTTATATTTGAGGTACAAAGTTATGAAAAAAGAGTGATAAAGCAAATTTTTATGGGGAAAAACTGACGTATTTCGTATATTTTTAGTAATTTTGCACTTGATATGCCTTTTCATGTACCTATTAATATATTAGATTTCATCTTCAAGGGCATGCTGATAGGGATGATAGCTTCGGCTCCGATGGGACCCGTCGGCATACTGTGTGTGCAGCGCACGCTGAACAAGGGGCGCTGGTATGGGCTGGCGACAGGTCTGGGGGCCGCGGTCAGCGACATTATCTATGCTGCCATTTCCGGTTTTGGTATGTCGTTTGTCATGGACTTCGTCAACAACGACCAGAACCGTTTCTATCTTCAGATAGGCGGTTCACTGCTGCTGCTGGCGTTCGGACTGTATACCTACCGTTCTGACCCTACGCGCAAGATGCACCTGTCGAGTCCTAACAAGGGGACACTCTGGTATAACGCATGGACGGCGTTTCTGGTGACGTTCTCCAATCCGCTCATTATATTCCTTTTCCTGGCTATGTATGCACAGTTTGCGTTTGTGCTGCCCAACCATCCGTTCGAGATGTTGGTGGGCTTTGCCAGTATTGTGGGAGGTGCACTGCTGTGGTGGTGGGGACTGACGTGGCTGGTGGACAAGATACGTGCCAAGTTCGACGACTTTGGTATTATCTTGATTAACCAGATTATTGGTGTGGCCGTGATTATCGGTTCTATCATCATGCTGTTGGGCACGACGACGAACCTGATACGGTGGTAATAGAGAATAAGGAGTTTTGAAACCGTGTTTATAGCTCAGGAATTACGTAAGAAGAATATTGCCGAATACTTGCTGTATATGTGGCAGGTGGAGGACACGATACGGGCTTTCGGCTGTTCGCTGTCGAGGATTCGCCGGGAGTATATTGACCGCTTCGACTATAGCGAGGAGCAGAAAGACGAGGAGGCTGACTGGTTTGGCAACCTTATCCGTATGATGAATCAGGAGGGATGTCGTGAGAAAGGGCATCTGATGATTAACAAGGTAGTGATGCAGCAGTTGGAGGAGCTGCATGCCCAGTTGTTGGCGTCGCCCAAGTTCCCGTTCTACAATGCCGAGTACTACAAGGTGTTGCCTTATATAGTGGAGCTTCGTAACCATGGCGCCAATAAGGAGGAGAACGAGGTGGAGACGTGCTTTAACTCGCTGTACGGAGTCATGCTGCTGCGCCTGCAGAAGAAGGAGATAACCACCAATACGGATCATGCCGTGAAGGAGATATCAACCTTTATCGGCATGCTGAATGACTATTATTTAAAGGACAAACAGGAACCGTTGGAGTTTGAGTGATGATGAAGATATTAGTGACGGGCTGTAATGGCCAATTAGGCAACGAGATGCAGCAGCTGGAGAAGGACTATCCCCAGCATGAGTGGTATAATACCGATGTTGCCGAGCTGGATATTACCAACCAGCTGGCAGTGGAGCAGTTTGTGGTCCACCACCAGATAGATGGTATCGTGAATTGTGCTGCCTATACGGCTGTTGACAAGGCTGAGGAGAATAAGGAACTGTGTACGACGCTGAACACCGTTGCTCCGTCGTATCTGGCGGCAGCTGTAGAGAAACGTGGCGGGTGGATGATACAGATATCGACCGACTATGTGTTCAATGGTACGAAACACACTCCTTATGTGGAGACCGACACGCCCTGCCCAGACAGTGTATATGGCTCGACGAAGCTGGCCGGCGAATTGGGTGTCTCTAAGTTCTGCCGTCGCTCGATGATTATCCGTACGGCATGGCTGTACAGTATCTATGGCAATAACTTCGTGAAGACCATGATACGGCTGGGTAAGGAACGCCCCGAGCTGGGAGTCATCTTCGACCAGATAGGGACGCCGACGTATGCACGCGATCTGGCTCGTGTCATTATGACGGCCATAGAGGAAGGTATACAGCCCGGCGTCTTCCACTTCTCCAACGAGGGAGTTATTTCATGGTACGACTTCACCAAGGCCATCCATCGGCTGGCAGGCATCACCACGTGTCATGTACGCCCGCTGCATACCTCAGAGTACCCCACACCGGCACGGCGTCCTCATTATAGTGTGCTCGACAAGACCAAGTTGAAGCAGACTTACGGCATTGAGGTGCCCTATTGGGAGGAGTCGCTAAAAGAATGTATAGAGAAATTATGAATCAGGAGATAGAACGTAGAAGGACATTTGCGATTATATCGCACCCGGATGCTGGTAAGACCACGCTGACAGAGAAGTTCCTGCTGTTTGGCGGACAGATACAGGTGGCAGGCGCAGTAAAGAACAATAAGATAAAGAAGACGGCCACCAGTGACTGGATGGATATTGAGAAGCAGCGTGGTATCTCGGTGTCGACCTCCGTGATGGAGTTCGACTATACTCCCGACGGCTCAGACGTGGAGTATAAGGTGAACATCCTTGACACCCCGGGTCACCAAGACTTTGCCGAGGACACCTACCGTACGCTGACGGCTGTCGACTCGGCCATCATTGTTGTCGATGGTGCCAAGGGCGTAGAGACCCAGACGCGCAAACTGATGTCCGTCTGCCGTATGCGCAACACTCCAGTCATTATCTTTATCAATAAGATGGACCGTGAAGGCCGCGACCCTTTCGACCTGTTGGACGAGCTGGAGAAGGAGCTGGAAATCAAGGTGCGTCCCCTGTCGTGGCCCATCAACCAAGGTGCCAAGTTCAAGGGTGTATATAACATCTACGAAGAGAAGCTGGATCTCTTTACTCCCGACAAGCAGCGCGTGACGGAAAAGGTCAGCGTGGAGCTCGATTCCGATGAACTTGACACGCGTGTAGGCGAACAGGATGCAGAGAAGTTGCGCGAGGACTTGGAACTGGTGGACGGTGTCTATCCCCCATTCGATGTGGAGACCTATCGTACGGCCGAGGTGGCCCCGGTGTTCTTCGGTTCTGCCCTGAACAACTTCGGTGTGCAGGAGTTGCTTAACTGCTTCGTAGAGATAGCCCCCAGTCCGAAGCCTACTAAGGCCGAGGAGCGTATGGTGCAGCCGGAGGAACCGAAGTTTACAGGCTTCATCTTCAAGATTACGGCCAACATCGACCCCAATCACCGTTCGTGTATTGCTTTCTGTAAGGTCTGCTCTGGTAAGTTCCAGCGCAATCAGCCCTATCTGCATGTACGTCAGGGCAAGACGCTGCGCTTCAGCAGCCCCACGCAGTTCATGGCCCAGCGAAAGTCGACTATTGACGAGGCTTGGCCCGGCGACATTGTGGGATTGCCCGACAATGGCATCTTCAAGATAGGCGACACGTTGACAGAGGGCGAACAGCTGCATTTCCGTGGACTGCCCTCGTTTTCGCCAGAGCTCTTTAAGTATATTGAGAACGACGACCCCATGAAGTCGAAGCAACTGCAGAAAGGTATTGACCAGCTGATGGACGAGGGCGTGGCCCAGCTGTTCGTCAACCAGTTCAACGGCCGTAAGATCATCGGCACTGTGGGTCAGCTACAGTTCGAGGTCATTCAGTATCGTTTGGAGAACGAGTATAATGCCAAGTGCCGTTGGGAACCTGTCCACCTGTACAAGGCCTGCTGGATAGAGAGTGACGACGAAAAGGAACTGGAGAACTTCAAGAAGCGCAAGTACCAGTATATGGCTAAGGACAAGGAGGGTCGTGATGTGTTCCTGGCCGACTCGGGCTATGTGCTGTCGATGGCCCAGGAAGACTTTAAGCATATTAAATTCCACTTCACTAGCGAGTTCTGATGACGAAGGTACTGAATATCCGACTGTATAGGTGGCTGTTTTCCGCCATTGTCCTGCTTATGCTGAGCACGGACATGATGGCCATGAGCACAGCCGACTCGCTGAAGCTGAGACAGCTTCGGAAGGATATGTACCAGTTCTATAGCAGGCGAAGGACGAATGACTTCCTGAATACCATCTCACAGCTCAAGGCGCTGGCCCGCCAGAACAAGCTCGAAAAAGAATATTATAAAGCCTACGGTAATGAGATTATCTATACGTCGTCATATATTCACCGCGGCAAGGCCATCGAGATGGCCAAGCATCTCTTTGCCGAAGCCGAAAGAGAACACAGCTCCTACGGCCTCTATACAGCTAACTACGTATTAGGCACCATTCATACTGCCCTGTCGCATTTTGACGAAAGCGCAAGTCATCTGCATGATGCCTTAGAGATTCTGAAGGAAGACTATCCTGACGAGAACCGTGCCGCATTGTATTTGGCACTATCGAAGGTTGAGCGTGCCCGCGGCAATCGCCAGCAGGTGCTGAAGTATGTAGAGCATGTGCTTACCGATCCGAAGTCTAACAACATGCACAAGATGAGTGCCCTGTCGTACAAATGTTTGGTGCTTTACGACATGAAAGCTTCCTTAGAGGAACAGGACAAGGCCTACGCGGAGCGTGAGCAGATGAAGAAGAAACTGGGCCATGACGACAACTTTGGCTATGTCATCGACTTCAACGAAGCATTGCTGCACGATGATTTAGAATGGGCGCAGCAGGTGGTTGACTCTCTTCCTGAAGCTAATAGGGCCACGCAACTCCACTACTACTCGCGACTGTACTATGCCAAGAAGGACTACAAGAAGGCCTATGACTACTATGTGAAATACCGTCACCTCTTTGATTCAGTGAATAACGATGAGATCAGAAAGACGTCGCTCGACATGGGTGTGATGCTCGACAAGGCTCGTATAGAGAATGAAGCCAAGGACTTACGTCTGGCTAACCAGCGTCTTGAGATGGACCAGATAGCGCACCAGCTGGAGGAGAAACGTCTTCAGGAATATGCCCTCAGCATGGCCATTGAGAACCAGCGTGCCCGTATAGAGGAGATGGAGGCCAGCCGTGCTAACGATTCTCTGATGGCTAACAATAAGGAACGCGAGCTGAGCGAGTTTCAGTCGAAGATGGATGCCCGTGAGCAGGCAGAGCGTGCCCGCCAGCTGAAGTGGATAGCAGCCTTGGTGCTGACTATTATAGCCCTTGTCTTTATCGTGGTCTATGCCCTCAGCCGCCGTAAGCAGCTGCGTAAGCTTCGCGAAGCCTACGACAAGTTGGAAGAGACCACTTCCGCCAAAGAGCGTATAGAGAGCGAATTGCGCATTGCCCGTAACATACAGATGGCCATGGTGCCCCACCTGTTTCCCAAGACCAAGGGGCTTGACATCTATGCGTCGATGACACCTGCCAAGGAGGTGGGTGGTGACCTATATGACTTTGTGGAGATAGACGACATCCTGTACTTCTGCTTGGGCGACGTCAGTGGAAAGGGCGTACCGGCAGCACTCTTCATGTCTATGTCTGCTCGACTGTTCCGTACGCTATGCAAATATCGTCTGACGCCCGCCGAGATAGCCAAGGCTATGAACAACGAGCTGGCGCAGAACAACGACAACGGCATGTTTGTCACCATGTTTATCGGACTGCTCCATCTGAAGACAGGTCAGCTGGAATACTGCAACGCAGGCCACAATCCTCCCATCCTGGACGGCGAGTTCATCCAAATGGAGGCTAATGCTCCCTTGGGACTGTGGGAGGGTCTGGAATACGAGGGTGAGGCGTTGGGTGACATCAGTGGTAAGCAGCTCTTCGTCTACTCCGATGGTCTTAACGAGGCCGAGAACCACGACCACGACCAGTATAGTGACGACCGCCTGCTGACCTTCATACGCGAGCACCGCAACATGGAAGCCCATCAGCTGATAGACCTGCTGACAGAAGATGTGCAGACCCATGTCAACGGTGCAGCTCCCAGCGATGATATGACGATGCTTTGTCTACGTGAGAACTGAAGATAGGACAAGGAAAAGTGTTGAAAAAGAATAAAAACTTCCTTTTCCTTGCAAATTTCATTTATTTGTGCTAACTTTGTGGCCAAAGTTCATTTAAAAAGAAGAGATATGAAATTATTTGTTCGTCTACTCACGTTATCGTGCTTCTTGTGTATGTCACTGTTTTTATGGGCGTGTTCGTCAGGGTCTGCCAAGAAGGCTGGCGGCACAGGCAATACCAAGGAGAATGTCGACGTTGACAAGTTTGAAACTCTGATTGCCGACAAGGATAAGGTCTTCCTGCTTGATGTGCGTACCCCCGACGAGTTCGAGGAAGAGCATATAGAAGGTGCTATAGAGATAGACTTCAAGGAACGCAGTTTCCGTGATGAGTGTCTGAAGCAGTTGCCTAAGGATAAGGTGATAGCCGTCTACTGTCGTTCCGGATTCCGAAGCAGTACGGCATCGAATATTCTCCTTGAAGAAGGCTTCAACGTTGTCAACCTCAAGGGTGGTATTACGGCCTGGAAGGAAGCTGGCAAGCCTACGGTAAAACAATAGCTCAAGTACACATGACACGCGAGCAAGACATAAAGAATGCTATAGAGGTGCTGCGCAAGGGTGGGGTGATTCTCTATCCTACCGACACTGTATGGGGCATTGGATGCGACGCCACCAATGCCGATGCCGTCAGGCGTGTGTACCAGATAAAACAGCGCGACGACTCAAAAGCCCTTATCTGCCTGGTCGATAGCGATGCCCGTCTGCAGCGCTACGTGCGTCAGGTTCCCGACGTGGCCTGGCAGCTCATAGACAGCTTGAAGGACAGCGATAGCAAGCCCACCACACTGATACTTGACGGTGCCGTCAACTTGGCCTCAAACCTTATTGCCGATGATGGCAGCATAGCCCTGCGCATTACCAATGAACCTTTCTCAAAGGAACTCTGCTTTAGGTTCCAGAAGGCGCTGGTAAGCACCTCGGCCAACATTAGTGGCGAGCCCGCAGCCCAGAACTATAGCGACATAGACCCGCGGCTGCTTGAGGCTGTTGACTATGTGTGCTGGACTCGCCGTCAGGAGCATAAGCCCCACGCGCCTTCCAGTATCATCCGCCTCAGACAGGACGGACAGGTAAGCATCATAAGGAAGTAACAGACAACAGAAACAAACAAGAAAACGACAGCTTATGGATTTGCTACACATCATTGCCGTTATCATCCTCGTCGTTGCTGGCGTGGTTATCTACATGAAGAAACGGAACGAATAGAACAGGACAGCGCAATGGCAGAAACTGCAACAAAAGGGTGGCTGACGCGGCTGCACGAATGGCGGGTGGCGCACGTCAGCGACAAGATGTTCCTACTCATCCTGGCGTTCCTCGTAGGACTGCTGGCTGCAGTGGCAGCCTACGTGCTGCATGGGCTCATTAACCAGATTGTGGCCTTGCTGACGGGTAGGTTCCAGACTGACTCCTATAACTGGCTCTACCTGGTCTATCCCGTAATTGGTATCTACCTCACCTCGCTTTTTGTACGCCATGTGGTGAAGGACAATATCTCGCATGGTATTACACGTATTCTCTATGCCATCTCGTCGAACAAGTCACGGCTGAAAGCTCATAACACATGGTCCAGTGTCATTGCATCGGCCATTACTATCGGCTTTGGCGGCTCGGTGGGTGCTGAGGCGCCTATTGTGCTGACAGGCTCGGCCATAGGGTCCAACCTGGGACAGTTGTTCAAGCTTGACAATAAAACGCTGATGACGCTTGTGGGCTGCGGTGCTGCCGGCGCCATAGCAGGCATCTTCAAGGCCCCGATTGCCGGACTGGTGTTTACCCTTGAAGTGCTGATGATTGACCTGACCATGGCCTCGCTATTGCCTATCCTTGTGTCGTGTGTTACGGCAACGTGCTTTACCTATATTCTGAGGGGTGACGCCGCCCTCTTCTCGTTCCATCTGGACTCGGGGTGGACTGTCGAGCGTGTGCCGGCATGTATTCTGCTGGGCATCAGCTGCGGATTGGTGTCGCTCTATTTCATCCGTACCATGAATGCCTGCGAGGACCTCTTCAGCCGTTTCAAGGATAAACCGTACGTCAGGTTAGTTATCGGCGGTGCTATCCTCTCTACGCTCATCTTCCTTTTTCCATCGCTCTACGGCGAAGGCTACCTCAGCATCAACCTGCTGCTGAACGGCAAGACGGAGACAGACTGGAACCAACTATTAGACGGCTCATTGTTCTATGGACATTCCGAATACCTTATACTGTACATTGCCCTGGTGTTGCTTACCAAAGTGTTTGCCACGTCGGCCACCAACGGAGGCGGAGGTTGTGGCGGAACGTTTGCCCCCTCGTTGTTTATAGGCTGCTTCACGGGATTTCTCTTCTCACGGCTGTGGAACATCAATCAGGTGGGAGTCTATGTGCCCGAGAAGAACTTTGCCCTGCTGGGCATGGCAGGCGTTATGTCGGGTGTCATGCATGCACCGCTGACAGGCATCTTCCTTATAGCCGAGATAACCACAGGCTATGACCTGTTCATGCCCCTGATGATAGTCTCTGTAGCCAGCTACCTGACCATCATCATTTTCGAGCCCCACAGCATTTACGGTATGCGACTGGCGCGGCAGGGTAAGCTGGTGACCCACCATACCGACCATGCCGTACTGACGCTGATGAGTCTGGACAGCGTCGTCGACCACGACTACCAGGCCGTGGCGCCCGACATGCAGCTGGGCCAGATGGTTCATAACATCAGCCGTTCGCGCAGCAATGTGCTGCCTGTCACCGATGCTGCTGGCAATCTGCTGGGTGAGATAGACATCGTAAGGATTCGCCACGTGGTGTTCCGTACCGAGCTATATCATCATTTCATGGCCTCACAGCTGATGGTGCAGCCAGCTGCTACCTTGCGCTACGACACACCCATGAACGAGGTGATGAAAACCTTTGAGCGCACCCAGGCTGACTGGCTGCCCGTTCTTGACGAAGACCACCATCTGAAAGGTTATATCTCGCGCAAACGCCTTTATAACGTCTATCGTAAGATGGTACACGACCTAAGCCAGGATTAGTGCTCTTTATTGTGCGAACTCGATAATGGCGCAAATCTCGGTAGCAACAGACAGGGCGATGGCGATGCTGCTTTCTGTATGATATACCGTCGGTGTTAGCATATCGCCCAGCTTTGCGGCAACACGGTATTCCACACGCAAATTCTTAACTTCGAAATCTTCTGGCAACAGTTCCATTGCCATGCGGATGTAGTTGGCATTGTTCATGTGGCGGTTGTAGTCAATATCGGCACGAAGAACCTTGATGGGGTCGAGCACTTTGCCGCCCTCACGCGGCAGTATGATTCTGCGGTCGCGATAGTCCATCTCTAGCTGAGGTTCCAAGCGCATTGATGCTATGGTGGCATCGTCAACGCGTTTCAGTTTGCCGTTGCTTTTATCCACAAAGGCTCCCATGCTCCACGTACGGTAGCATGGTTTGCCCTCGCTGTCATAGATGAATGTGTTGCGGAATCCGAACATCGGTTTCATGCCGTAGACGGAGGTTGTTACCGTCAGTTCCTCTTTATACTCAGGAACGCGGACTACCTCCACCTGCCGGGATGCCAGCAGCTGCGCCATGTTCTGCTCTGTGAAATAATGCTTGACTCCTGGTTCAGTGTCAATCCACATCTCGGAGCAGTCCTGCATCATTTGGAGTGCTGAATATAGTTTCAGCTTTCCCTCGCTGTTGCAGGTACTTGTGGTTACTTTGTAATTTAGGCTGTACATATTGATGGTTATAAAGGTTTGGCCTATTTCAGCCAGCGGTCAAGCCAGTTGAAGAAGGTGCGCTGCCAAAGTATGCCGTTCTGGGGCTTGAGCACCCAGTGGTTCTCGTCGGGGAAGATGAGCAACTCGGCGGGCAGACCTTTCATGCGGGCGGCATTGAAGGCGGCCATACCTTGGGTATAGTTGATGCGGTAGTCCTTCTCGCCATGAATGCAAAGAATGGGTGTGTCCCACTTCTCCACCATTTTGTGTGGTGAGTCGTGGTATGTCTTCTTGGCGCGAGGCATCTGCGGACGGTGCCAGTAGGCCTCATCGTACTCCCAGTTGGAGAACCAGTTCTCCTCGGTCTCCAGGTACATGGCGGCCAGGTTGAAGGCTCCGTCGTGCGAGATGAAAGCCTTGAAGCGCTTTTCGTGGATTCCGGCCAGATAGTAGACGGAGAATCCTCCGAACGAGGCTCCGACGGCTCCCAGCCGGTCTTTGTCGACGAAGGGCAGGTTTTGTGTGGCGAAGTCAATGGCCGAGAGATAGTCGTTCATACACTGGCCGGTCCAGTCGCCGCTAATCTGCTCCTTCCACTCCTGTCCGAAGCCGGGCAGTCCGTGACGGTTAGGAGCTACCACGACGTAGCCGTTGGCAGCCATAATCTGGAAGTTCCACCGATATGACCAGAACTGCGAGACGGGGCTCTGTGGGCCACCTTCGCAGAAGAGCAGGGTGGGGTACTTCTTGCCTTCTTCGTAGTTGGCAGGCAGCATAACCCATACCAATTCCTTCTTTCCATCGGTGGTAGGCACCCAGTACTGCTGCATCTTGCCCAGGGTGAGCTGTGAGAGTATGTGGTCGTTCTCGTGGGTAAGCTGCTGGATGACGGTTTTCTCTATCGTCTTGCCGGGAGTTACCATGTAAATGTCGGTGGGGGCACTGAGGCTCTGGCGTGTAGCCAAGATACGCTTGCCGTCGTTAGCTAACTTCAGTGAGGTCCAGTCGTCCCATGTCTCAGTGAGCTGGCGGACTTCCCCCTTCCAGTTGACGCTGTACATGTTGCAGCAGCCGTGCCATACACTGAGAAAATAAAGCTGCGCTTGCTTTTCTTTCTCAGGGGCCCAGCAGAATGCGTCGACGTCAGACTTCCAGTCGATGTAACGCTTGATGCCTGTGCCCATCTCATAGATGCACAGACGGTTGAGGTCGGCCTCGTAGCCGTCGCGCTCCATGGACAGCCATGCAACGTACTTTCCGTCGGGCGAGAACTGGGGGTTCTGGTCGTAGCCTACGTTGTTCTTCAGGTTCTCCTTGGCATTAACCGACTGCACGGCCAGGGTGATGGTCGGATCGACCTTGGGAGCGACATAGTCGGCAGGCTTGCAGAGGTTTCGGGTCTGCTTTGTCTGGGTGTCGTAGAAGAAGATGTCGGAGTCAGTAGAAATGCTGTATTCCAATCCAGTTTTCTTGCGGCAGGTATAGGCGATGCTCTTTGAGTCGGGGCTCCATGCCAACTGCTCGATGCCACCGAAGGGCTCCATGGGACATTCGTAAGGCTCGCCTTCGAGGATGTCGGTATGGCTGTCGGCGATAGCGAAACCGTCGCCCACGTTGGCCACGAATGGGTGCTGTATGGACTCCACGTAATGGTCCCAGTGGCGGTACATGAGGTCGGTGACGCGGCGGCCCGTAGCCTTAGGCAGGTCAGATGGGTTTGCCTGAATGATGTCGTGGAAGGGCATTGACTTGATGATGATGACCTTTGTGCGGTCGGGCGAGAATAGGAAGCCTTCTACTTTCCCGTCTGTTTTTGAGAGCTGACGGCGGTCAGAACCATCGGCATTCATGCTCCATATCTCGCCCCCGCTGAGGTAGGCAATGGTCTGGGCGTCGAGCCAGGTTGGGTCGGTCTCGCTTTTCTGACTGGTGCT
>Ga0247608_10003651_pt1 | contig 17779 bp, 15 predicted proteins | sample 176DNAGHGlowgp2_FD_193490 | JGI IMG/M metagenome (GOLD analysis project Ga0247608, IMG submission 193490) | Sheep rumen microbial communities from Palmerston North, Manawatu-Wanganui, New Zealand - 1766 DNA GHGlow gp2 | ecosystem: Host-associated > Mammals > Digestive system > Stomach > Rumen ... | reverse complement strand
GCTGCCACCCTAACGTGGAATGACTGTTGGCCTGGTGAGCGCGGACGGTGAGTGTGGCATTGAGCAACAAAACCCCTTGTTCAGCCCAGCGCGTCAGGTTGCCACTGGCAGGGACTGGAGTGCCCAGGTCCTGCTGTATCTCCTTGAAGATGTTCTGCAGCGAGGGCGGAAACTGTATACCGTCCTGCACCGAGAAACTCAGCCCATGGGCCTGTCCCGGCTCATGGTATGGGTCTTGTCCGATGATGACCACCTTCACCTTGTCAAAAGGACAAAGATTAAAGGCATTAAAGATGAATTTACCTGGCGGATAGCAGGTCGTGGTCGTGTATTCCTGTCGCACGGCAGTAGTCAGGCGTTCAAAGTACGGCTGACTAAACTCCCCCTGTAATTGGTTTTTCCACGACGACTCAATCTGTACGTTCATGATACTCTTCGTTGTTCTGCATGCAAAAATAATCATATTTTTCCATTTCCTGTTTCCAATCTGTGTTTTTTTTTGTATTTTTGCAAACGGAATGCTTTCCACATTTCAACGATAGGCCATGAAGCTATTCAATAAGAAGAAAAAAAAGGATAAATTCTATAAACGTTCGTTTGCCAACCGCCTCACCTGGCGCATCACACTGACATCGTTTCTCATCGTGGGGCTCGCCTCGCTACTTGTCTTTGGTATCACTTGGGCGTTAACCATCGGCGGAAGCAGCATCTTCTGCATGTCCATCCTCAACAGCAAGTGCGAGAAGGTGACTGCCACCATGAAGGAAGTATCTGTGGCATCCATTAACAGGGTGCCGGAAATAGAAGCCTGCCTTGACCGCCCGGACAAGTTGTATGACATCATGGCAGACATGGTTGAAAAGAATCCTCGCATCCGCAGCTGCGGCCTCAGCTTTATCGACGATTACTACCCGAAAAAGGGACATTGGTTCTGTCCCTATGCCATGAGGGACAGCTTGGGGAAGGTGAAGACCTCCACCATTGGTGATGCCGCCAACGACTACCTCAAGGCCGACTGGTTTGTCAAGGCTGTGAAGTCCAATGAAGGCTATTGGGCAAGACCCTTCTTCGAGGAAAACGACACCACCATGCCACTGACCTCTTATGTATTGCCCATTCACAACCACGAGGGACAAACTGTAGCTGTACTGGGGGTCGACTTGTCGCTCCATTGGCTGAGCGTCGGCCTGCAGCGTATCGCCTTCAATTCGGGAAACAGAAAAGCAGAAAATGAAGAAAGCATCAGTGTAGAAATGCATGGTGATGACGGATACAACGAGAACGATCCGCCGATGATCTACTTCTTCATTATTGACAAAGAAGGCACCTATATCGCTCACCCAGACAACAAACATATCCTCAAGAGAAACTTCTTTACCGATGCCAAAGAGACACCTGACACCCTTGACGAACACGTCGGACATGAGATGATTGCAGGTCATGCCGGCTATATTGTAGAGGACAAGCAGGGTGTCGAACTCACTCTTAACGGCAGAACTTCAAACCTCTACTACATGCCTGTCGAAGGCTGTAACTGGTCGATAGGACTTGTCATCTCCAGTAGCTACGTCAATGGTGTCGGCATCGGCGTTGCCAGTTGTCTGATAGCCCTCATCGGCATCGCATTGCTGGTTGTCTTCTTCGTCAGCCGCAAACTCATCCGGCGCTCCGTCAAACCTATCAGCCAGTTGGCAGTATCTGCCAACGAGGTGGCCAAAGGATACTTTGACACGCCACTGCCACCATTGAAAAGCCGCGACGAGATACACCTGCTGCGCGACTCGTTCGACGAGATGCAGCGCTCACTGACGCAATATGTCAACCAACTGAAAACTACGACGGCACAGAAGTCGGCGATTGAGAGCGAGTTGAAGATTGCCCACGACATCCAGATGTCAATGCTTCCCAAGGACTTTCCCCCCTACCCTGAGCGTACGGACATCGATGTCTACGGGGCTCTGACGCCCGCCAAAGGCGTTGGTGGCGACCTCTTTGACTTCTACATCCGCGACGAACAGCTATTCTTCTGCATCGGCGACGTATCGGGCAAGGGCGTACCTGCCGCACTGATTATGGCTGTCACACGCTCGCTGTTCCGCAATGTCTCATCCTACACACGACATCCGAGTTCCATTGTCTATGCCCTGAACAATGCAATGACAGAGGGCAACGACACCAACATGTTTGTCACGCTCTTCGTCGGTGTGCTCGACCTGCGTACAGGACTGCTTCAATACTGCAACGGCGGCCATGATGCCCCGCTGCTGGTGGGGCGTGACGTTGGCGCATTGTCCTGCGATGCCAACCTGCCTATTGGTGTCGTCGCTGACTTCAATTTCTCACAGCAGGAGGTATGCATCGACCCGCAGACGACCATCTTCCTCTTTACCGACGGTCTCAATGAGGCAGAAAACAGCACGCATGCCCAATTTGGCGACTTGCGCATCTGGAATGTTGCCAAGAAACTACTGGCTGAAGACCAGCATCAACCTGAGGAGTTCATCCGTCGGATGACCGATGCCGTCCATGAGTTCGTCGGCAATGCAGAGCAGAGTGACGACCTGACCATGCTGGCCGTGCAATATAAAGGAAAAGGCATTAAGAATTAAGCATTATTCATGGAAACCATTATCGACTTCTTCTCACAGTTTAGCAGTTTTCTATGGGGATGGCCCATGATTGTCTTACTGCTGGGAACACATATATTCCTGACTTTCCGCCTGCGCATCCCCCAGCGCAAGCTCTTCACCGGCATCCGACTGTCCATCAAGAAAGACCATGAGGCCTGTGGCGACGTCAGCCAGTTTGGAGCGCTGGCAACAGCACTGGCTGCCACCATCGGAACCGGAAACATTGTCGGCGTGGCGACGGCCGTAGCATTGGGCGGCCCTGGTGCAGTGCTGTGGTGCTGGCTGACAGGCATCTTCGGCATCGCTACCAAATATGCCGAGGGACTGCTGGCCGTGAAATTCCGTGTAAAAGGTACAAACGGGCAGATGTACGGCGGACCGATGTATGCCCTTGAGCGTGGCCTGAACATGAAGTGGCTGGCAATGCTCTTTGCCGTCTTTACGGCATTAGCCTCCTTTGGCATCGGCTGTACGGTACAGGCCAACTCCATCGCATTACTGGCCCAAGAAACCTTTGGCATACCCACATGGGCCGTCGGCATCTTCATTGCGCTGCTGACGTCCCTTGTCATCCTGGGTGGAGTCAGGTCTATAGCCTTCGTCTGTGCAATCCTTGTACCCTTCATGGCAATACTCTACGTCATTGGCTGCATTGTCATTCTCTGTATGAACGGCAGCTACGTATGGCCCGCCGTGGAACTCATTGTGAAGTCAGCCATCAACCCCTCGGCAGCTGGCGGCGGCTTCGTGGGTGCCTCCGTCATGATGGCAGCACGCTACGGTATTGCCCGCGGTCTCTTTTCCAACGAGAGCGGTATGGGTTCTGCCCCCATCGTCGCAGCAGCAGCCAAAACGCGCAATCCCGTGCGCCAGGCACTGGTCAGCAGTACTGGCACTTTCTGGGATACGGTGATCATTTGTGCTCTGACAGGGCTGGTCTTGGTGAGCAGCATCCTCGCCCATCCTGATATCACTTATGCGGATGGTGCGGCGCTGACTCAAGTGGCTTTCTCGAAGATTCCCTATATAGGAGCACCGCTCCTGACTTTTGGCATCCTCACCTTCGCGTTCAGCACTATCTTGGGGTGGAGCTATTATGGCGAGAGCGCGGTGAGTTATTTGGAGATGGGAGATAACAAAGGAGAGGTCAGAAGGGGTAGCCGCTTCTACCGCATCCTCTATATCGTTGCACTGTTTTTCGGTAGCATCATCAACCTCCAGATCATCTGGGACATAGCCGACTGCATGAATGCCCTGATGGCCATCCCTAACCTCGTCGCCCTGATACTGCTGAGCGGTGTAGCAGCCAGCGAGACAAAGAAATACCTATGGAGCAACCGGTTAGACGAAAATATGGAAGAACTTAAAGCATAAAAAAAGGGGGCTCCGCTGAACCCCGAACCTTTGTTAACCTTAAATCTAATACTATGAAAAACACGATGCAAAGTTACGATGTTTTTTGGATTCTACAATATAATAGGTGTAGAAATCGGTGTAACAAAAACACTTTCTTGACATAAATCAATTGCACAGTTGGAATTCATGGCCATTAAACCTCGATGAAGATTTGGTAAATTCACAGAAAAAAACTACCTTTGTCGCCGTGAAAGCAAAACAATACTTGACGGTCAGCCTACTTTTGGTGCTGCTGGCTGGAGGATACGGTTGTGGCCGTCGGCAACAACCGCAGCACACCTTCACCCATGAGGTGCTGTTGCCTATGACACCTATCAAGAATCAGGGCAAGACAGAGTTGTGCTGGGCCTATGCCATGCTGGCCACCATCGAGACGGAGCACCTGCTGCGCGGCGACTCCGTAAACCTGTCGGCCGTCTACATCGGTCGCCAGCTCAGTGACTATCAGTCTGCTGTCCACAACGTTCAGTTACCCAACCAGCGCGCCATGGGACAGACACTGCTCAATATGATTCAGCGCGTCGGCATCGTGGACTATGACGTGCTCCCCGACGATGCTTCCGAAAGGTTACCGGCGCCCCGATGGGTCTTTATGTTAGGTGCAAGGTACACGCCGCAGGAGTTTGCGCACTCTGTTTGTGCGCCTGATGAGTACGTGTCGCTGACCTGCTTCCCTGACTCGCCCTATTACCAGCGGATAGAGGTTCCCGTCCCCGACAACTGGGAGCACAACCGCCTGCTCAACATCCCTGCCGACACGCTACGCCGGCACGTCGACCGTGCCTTGCGGCAGCGCCATCCCGTATGCTGGGAAAGCCGTGGACATGCCATGGCCGTGGTCGGACTGGCACACGACGAGAAAGGTCGGACTTATTATATCATGAAAAACTCATGGGGTTCGTCAGACCCCTACGGTGGCTTGGTCTATATGCCTGCCAAAAAGATGTGGCGTGACATGATAGCACTCTATATGACCCAAGAAGCTTACGACAACAAATAAAAAAGCCCCTCCGTTTTGCGGGAAGGGCACTGAAAAAGACCTCTTTTGGAGAGGGGTTATTTCTATTTGTTCAGTTTCCAGGTGACACCATCTTTGGTGTCTTTCACTTCGAAACCGGCAGCGGCCAGCTCGTCGCGAATCTTATCGCTGGTAGCCCAGTCCTTGTCGGCCTTGGCCTTGGCACGCAGCGCCAGCACCATGTCCACCACTTTGCCGAAAGCTTCCTCACGGGCATTGCCGCCATTGGCCATGGACGATTGACCATTGACCATTGAGAGGCCCAGGATATCCTCAGCGAAGAGGTGCATGACCTCCGAGAGTTCCTTCAGGCAGTCGGCACAGATGGTAGCCTTGTGGTCGACGAGTTTGTTGATGACGGTACAGGCCTCGAAGAGGTGACTGATGACCTGCGGCGTCGCAAAGTCGTCGTTCATGGCATCGTAGCACTTCTGGCGCAGGTTCTTGACAACCTTCTCGGTCTCAGCATCGCATTGCGGGGAGACCTGAATGCGCGTAAGGTCGCTGATGGCATTCATCAGTTTCTCGAAACCTTTCTCTGCGGCGGCAAGCGCCTCATTAGAGAAGTCTACGGTGCCGCGGTAGTGGGCACTCAAGACAAAGAAGCGGATGGTCATCGGCGAATAGGCCTTCTCGAGCAACGGATGGTTACCCGTAAAGAACTGCTCCAACGTGATGAAATTGTTATATGACTTACCCATCTTCTGCCCGTTGATGGTCAGCATGTTGTTGTGCATCCAGTACTTGACGGCAGGATGGCCCATCGACGCTACGGCCTGTGCTATCTCGCACTCATGATGGGGGAACACGAGGTCCATGCCGCCACCGTGAATGTCGAACGTCTCACCCAGATATTTGCGACCCATAGCCGTACATTCGCAGTGCCAGCCAGGGAAACCGTCGCTCCAAGGTGACGGCCAGCGCATGATGTGCTCAGGCTGAGCCTTCTTCCATAGGGCGAAGTCAGCCTGGTTCTTCTTCTCACCAATGCCAGCCAGCTCGCGGCTCTCGTCCTTGATGTTTTCAAGGCTGCGACCAGAGAGGATACCATACTGGTATTGCTTGTTATACGCCTCGATATCAAAGTAGATACTACCGTTCGACTCGTAGGCAAAGCCATTGTCCAGTATCTGCTGCACCAGCTGCTGCTGCTCGATGATGTGACCAGTGGCATGAGGCTCGATGCTGGGACGCAACACGTTCAGCGCATCCATGGCAGCATGGTAGCGGTTGGTGTAGTACTGGGCTATCTCCATGGGTTCCAGCTGTTCCAAACGGGCCTTCTTGGCAATCTTGTCCTCACCCTCGTCAGCATCGTGCTCTAAGTGACCTACATCAGTGATGTTACGCACGTACCTTACCTTATAACCTAAGTGCTTCAGATAGCGAAACACCAAGTCGAAGGTGATGGCTGGACGGGCGTGACCCAGATGGGGGTCGCCATAGACGGTAGGACCACAGACATACATACCCACGTTGGGTGCATGCAACGGCTCGAAGCGCTCCTTCTGGCGCGTCAGCGTATTGTAAATAACTAATTTCGATTCCATATCCTTGATGTTAATTGCCTGCAAAGGTACGAATAAGTGAGTAGAAAACCAAAAGTATTGTAGTGCAAAACCGAACGAAATGCAGAATAAATAGATATTTACGCTGTTAAAGTTTCTTAACCGCCCCTATTTTCTTCATTTTTCATTCTTCATTCTTCTCTAAAAAGTAGTACCTTTGCACCCGCTTAAAGGCAAACGGGATGTAGCGCAGTTGGTAGCGCACTACGTTCGGGACGTAGGGGTCGGGCGTTCGAGTCGCCTCATCCCGACCAAAGGCGACAATCGGAGAAATTCGGTTGTCGCTTTTTCTTTGTCCGTACTATGAAAAATAACTTGAATCTCATACCTATTACATATAAAAAACTTTCTGTCTTCTAAAGTTGCAAAATTAAGCTTTTATTCTTAATCATGCAAAACACAGACAGTTTTTTAGCGGTTTGGCATCATAAATCATTCGTTCAATCTACCGAATGCTACATTTATTGAACATAACAAGAGTAAATTTGTGTCATTCCAGACACTCCGTGATTTAACTACTAATTAAGTATAAAACGATGATTCATTTGATGGCTGGCGAGCGATAATTGAGGTATTATCGGATGGGTATCTTCACAGGCCTGGATCTAAGGAACATGTCACTCACTCGACTGACACAAGAGTTTGGCAAGATGGGGCAGGTGTTCTATGACTTCTCCCGAGGGATTGACAACCGGCCCGTTATCTCCGAGTGGAAGCGCAAGTCCGTCAGTTGTGAGCAGACGTTTGAGTCGGACATCAGCGAGAAGTCAGCTGTCACCATCCACCTGTATCATACGGTGCTGGAGTTGGTCAGGCGCATCGAGAAGAATGACTTCAAGGGGTACACACTGACGCTGAAGGTAAAGTTTCTGGACTTCCAGCAGATTACCCGCAGTATCACTATTGACCACATCTTGCGAACCAAGGACGATATACTGCCTTTGGCAAAACAGCTGATGCAGGGCGTGGAGTTCCATTCTCACCCTATCCGTTTGTTAGGCTTGGGTGTTTCAAACCAAAAGAATGCCACTGCAAAAGAGCGACGGACGTGGGTTGAGCTGGAACTGGAGTTTGAGGGACTGCAACGGTGAGGTGCGTCTGTGGTCATTCATATTAATACAAAAATTCTTCGATACCGTCGCTTGCTATTTTGTCCGCTTGAAAACAAATGTTGCCGGTATATGGTCACAGCAATAAACCCCCAAGTAATGGAGTTTCAGCCTATTTCCTTCGATGGTATAACCGAATGGAACTTCGCCGATATTCATGACAGGCATAGAAAAGCCATATTTCTCCTGATCTGCAGGAATGGAACAATCAAGAGTCTCTACTTTTCCATCTTCATAGTTGAAGACTATCCTCCCATTTCCTTTGAGTTCAATAATAACTGTACCTGAAGAATACTGAATTGAATAACCTTCCTGACACTTCCCTGCAGGGCCGTTCAGGACTTCCGTCAAGTCCCATTTCCCTGTGAGCCCTGTCTCAGAGATTTCATCGTCATCACTACTTGAACAGGCCGTAAAAATGCATACGGCAAGCAACACTGTTATGATTCCTTTTAGTTGTTTCATACCTTTTCTTTGATAAACGTTTCTACTGTTATAAATACATGAAAGTCGAAATCTTGCATGAAAATCGAAAAATTTAACAATCATTATATATGCCGTTTTCAACGGCGAAGATAGAGGACAATGGTCAGCTCCGCCCCTTAAACGTATAGCCTATCCCTTCTACGGCCTTGCGGATGGTTTCTTCCGTTGCCGGGCCTTTGACGGTAAGGGTGTTGGCGGATGCGCTGGCCTTGGCATTCTCAACGCCTGGCAGATTCTCGACGGCACGGACTACGGCAGCCTCGCAATGGCTGCAATGCATATCCTCGACCCTGTAAACTGTAACGTCGGGGTCTAACGGTTTCTTGGTGGTAAACTTGCTAAACATTTTCATCATAAGAGCAAATAATATTAATAGTGTTAATACTGTGGCGCAAACAATCTTGAACGGGCTGGGCAGGGCGGATGTGCTCATGCAGCACGCATCCTGGGCGGCGACGGAGAAGTCCAAACCAGTGGCATTCAGTAGCAGACCGAAGAGGACGGCGAAGCTCACGATGGTCATCAGATAGATGGTGGTGAAGCGACGTCCCATGGACTTGTGAACCACGAGGATGGAGGCCAGATTGACTGCAGGCCCGGCCATCAGCATCACCAGTGCCGCTCCTGGCGAGAGACCTTTCATCATCAGGGCTGCAGCCACGGGTATGCTACCCGTAGAACAGATGTACATCGGTACGGCAATGGTCAGGATGACCAGCATCTGCAACAGCGGCTGACTGCCGAAGGAGAGGAAGAACTCGTCGGGCACCGCGACCTGAATCAATGCAGCCACAACAAGTCCGATGAGCAGCCGCAGACCAATGTCGCGAATCATGTCATAGTAGGCATACTTCACGACCCGCCACAACCTGTTACCATGTTCCACTTGGCATGAGGCATCGGATTCTTCCGTCAAGTCATCCTCACGAACCAGCCTGTTTACCAGCAGTCCGCCGCAGACACCCGTAATGAGTGCCGCCACAGGTCGGATAATGGCAAAGCCCAGTCCCATCAGCGAAAAAGTGGCCAGGATAGAGTCGATGCCTGTCTGCGGTGTGGCAATGAGAAACGAGGCAATAGCCCCTTTTGATGCCTTCTCATTCCTGAGACCGATGGCCGTAGGAATCACGCCGCACGAACACAGCGGCAGGGGAACACCCAGCAGCGCCGCCCACAGCACCGACAGCCTGTTTTTGCGCGACAGATAGTTGGCATAGAACTTTTGCGGCACAAACACATGCAGTACCCCTGCAATCAGGAATCCCAACAGCAAGTAGGGAGCCATCTCGCAGACCACGTTCAAAAGCGATGTGAAGAAACCCTGTATATCCATAACCAACGGCAAAGATACGACAATTTCTTGAATTATTGTAGCTATTGGGCAAAATTTATTTGCTACGGGGTCGTGTCGTCAAGCTACGTAGCTCGTGGGGCTTGAGCCTTATCTTCTGACTTTCGCCGGGTTGCTTCTTTCAGAACCCTGGTTCTGCCTCGCCGCGCAGGTACTCACCATCGTCTCCTAAGAATGAAGAGTGAAGATTCTGATGCCGCGTAGAAAATAATTGTGAATTATGCATGATGAATTATGAATTATTTCGTATCTTTGCAACCAAAACAAATCTACAATGAAACATCTGTCACTCCTGTTTGCGTGTGTGCTGATGTCGCTGGCTGTTGCGGCACAGCGTACTATTGTCGTTCAGAAAGGCAGTGTAGAGAGCCTGTTAGAGACCATCAATACGGCCAACCAGTGGAATGCCGGGCTGGACGCTGAGCGTACCTATATCTTAATTCCCGATGGCTATTATGACCTGGGCGACCGGATGCTGACGCGCATCTCCGGCCATAACGTGGCGCTGATAGGGCAGAGCATGGAGGGGACGGTTATCCGCAACAAGCCCGACATCAAGATAGAGAGCATCAGCAAGACTGCCGTCCTCCAGAACTGCGGCACGAACAACTACTATCAGGACCTGACGCTGAAGAACGACCTCGACTACTATGCTGCAGGTGACGACGGTCGGGCGGTGACGCTGCAGGATAAAGGCCACAGAACCATCTGTAACCGTGTGCGCATGATGTCGCATCAGGACACCTACTATTCTGACAACGAGAAATGCCAGCACTACATGCGTGACACCGAGATTCACGGCACCATCGACTTCATCTGCGGCGCCGGTGACGTGTGGTTTGAGCGCTGCAAGATAGTGACGGAGAAGCGTATGCTGGACGGCAGCGGCTGCAACATCATTACGGCAACGCGCACGTCAGACACCCCATGGGGCTACGTGTTCAACCGCTGTACCATAGAAAACATTGAGTCTGTGTTCAACTACGGTCGCTCGTGGCACACCAATCCGCGCTGCGTCTGGCTGTACACCACGCTGCTGACTCCCGAGAAGTTAGAGACAACCCGGTTTGACGACGAGGGTTTGAAGACATCGTGCAACTACTTCAAGGAGTATGGTACGATGGATGCACAGGGACACGACATCACGCCCAGCAGCAACGTGGTGACCTTCACGCTGCGCGACCAGACGCAGCCCTTTGTCGCCGAAACCATCATGACCAAGGACGAGGCTAAGCAGTACACGCTGAAGCACATCTTCGGCGACTGGCGGCCTGACAAGCAGCTGAAGCGGTTAGAGAAGAAAAGCAGGAAACTTAAAGCGGCCTGCGGCCTAATTGACAAAAGCGGCCTGCGGCCTAATTGATAATTGAAAATTGATAATGGATAATTATTAAACTGGACTTATGAAAAGGTTTTTTCTGATGAAACTGTTTCTGTTGGCGGTACTGACGGGATTCGCCCAACAGGTGATTGTCGTGAAGAAAGGTGACGCCCAGAGCCTGTTAGACGCTGTGGCACGGGCCAACAAGACCAATGCTGACAAGAACGCGCAGCGACTCTACATCCTCATTCCCAACGGTTTCTACGACCTGGGCGAGAAGGTGCTGACACGCATCACAGGCCATAACATCGCCTTGATAGGGCAGAGCATGGCGGGGACCGTCATCCAAAACTGCCCCGACATCAAGAATGAAGGCATCAGCAAGACGGCCGTCTTCCAGAACCGTGGCACGGGTAACTACCTGCAGGACATGACCTTGAAGAATGCCCTCGACTTCTATGCCGCCGGTGCCGCCGGACGTGCCGTCACCCTGCATGACAAGGGTACGCAGACCGTCTGCAACCGCGTGTGCCTGCTGTCGCATCAGGACACCTACTATTCCGACAACGACCTGGGGCAGTTCTACTTCCAGGACTCGGAGATTCACGGCACGGTAGACTTCATCTGTGGCGACGGCGACGTATGGTTCGAGCGCTGCCGCATCGTCACCGAGAAGCGCAGTGCCGACGGCAGCGGGCGCAACGTCATTGCCGCCCCCAAGACTTCCAAGACCCTGTGGGGCTACATCTTCAACCGCTGCACGGTGCAGAACATCGTCTCCGACTTTGAATATGCACGCGGATGGAACGGCACGCCGCACTGCATCTGGCTGTACACAACGCTGCTGTCGCCAGAAAAGCTGCAGCCCACGCGCTTCGACTGGCGCGGCATGCGCACGGTGCAGAACGACTTCAAGGAGTATGGCACCACGGATGCCCAGGGGCGCGACATCACGCCGAAGACCAATGTGGTCACCTTTGAAATCAAGGACGAGAAGAATACCGTAGAAACCATCCTGACCCGCGACGAGGCCAAGCGGTATCAGGTGAAGAAAGTATTTACCAGCTGGGCACCGCAGAAGGTTATCCGCCAAGTGGAGAAGCAGTCCAAGAAGCTGTGGAAGCAGCACTGAGAACGGCCTGTGGAATTAGAAAAAGCGCAACGGACTTACAAGGAGTCTGTTGCGCTTTACTGTCAGTTGTCCAAGGCGGATTCGAACCACCACAAACAGAACCAAAACCTGTTGTGCTACCATTACACCATTGGACAATCGCCTGTTAGCCGGTGCAAAAGTAATAAAATTTTAGCGTACTGCCAAATTTTTATTACCTTATTTCTTATTTTACTATCAGCAGGTAGTAGTTCTTCTTGCCCTTCTGTGCCAGCAGGTACTTGCCGTCGATGAGGTCGTCGGCCGTGACGGGACGCTGTTGGTCGGTCAGTTTCTCCTTGTTGAGGCTGACACCGCCACCCTGTACCATCTTGCGCATCTCGCCCTTCGAGGGGAAGACGGGAGCAACAGTAGTAAAGAGCTCGATGGCGGGCTGACCCAGCTGATCTTTCGAGATCTCGAACTGCGGCACACCGTCGAACACGTCGAGGAAGGTCTGCTCGTCGAGCTTCTCCAATCCCTCCTTCGTCGACTTGCCAAACAGCAGGTTCGAGGCTTCGATGGCGGCATCGAGGGCTTCCTGCGAGTGTACCATGACGGTGACCTCTTCGGCCAGACGACGCTGCAGTACGCGGCGACCCGGGTCGGCCTTGTGCTCCTCGACAAGGGCGTCGATGACATCCTTCTCCAAAGAAGTGAATATCTTGATGTATTTTTCGGCATCGTCGTCGCTGACGTTGAGCCAGAACTGGTAGAACTTATACGGTGTGGTACGCTTCGGGTCGAGCCAGATATTGCCGCTCTCGGTCTTGCCGAACTTCTTGCCGTCGCTCTTGGTGATAAGCGGGCAGGTCAGGGCGAAAGCCTCGTTCTCGTAGCCCAGTGTACGGCGGATGAGCTCCGTACCGGTGGTGATGTTACCCCACTGGTCGTTGCCGCCCAACTGCAGTTTGCAGTTCTTGTGCTGGTACAGGTACAGGAAGTCGTAGCCCTGCAGCAACTGGTAGGTGAACTCGGTGAAGCTGAGACCGTCGCGGGCCGTACCGTTCAGTCGCTGCTGCACGCTGTCCTTGGCCATCATGTAGTTCACGGTGATGTGCTTACCCACCTCGCGGGCAAAGTCCAGGAACGTGAAGTCCTTCATCCAGTCGTAATTGTTCACCATCTCGGCAGCATTGGCGTCCTTGCTTTCAAAGTCGAGGAACTTCGACACCTGGGCCTTGATGCACTCTTGGTTGTGGCGCAGCGTCTCCTCGTTCAAGAGGTTACGCTCCTGCGATTTGCCAGAAGGGTCGCCAATCATACCCGTGGCACCACCCACCAGGATGATGGGCTTGTGGCCGCAGCGCTGCAGGTGGCGCAGCATCATGATGCCACAGAGGTGACCGATATGCAGTGAGTCGGCCGTGGGGTCAGTACCCAAGTAGGCCGTTACCATTTCTTTCTGGAGCAGTTCTTCCGTGCCAGGCATCATCTGTGCCAGCATTCCGCGCCATTTCAGTTCTTCTACAAAATTCTTCATATAGGGTGTTATTATTGTTTCCTTTGCCATGCTTTTTCAAAAAGCGCTGCAAAGGTACTACATTTTATTGAAATACGTGCAAAAAAGCCCGGGAAATCGTTCTATGGCACGGGGTCGTAGCCGGAACCGCCCCAGGGATGACAGCGCAGCAGACGGCGGACGGCGAGGTAAAGACCTTTGAAGGGGCCGTGCTTCAGGATGGCCTGACGGGCGTATTCGCTACACGTCGGCGTGAAGCGGCACGAAGGACCTAACAGCGGCGAGATGGCTATCTGATAGAAGCGGATGGGCAGCACCAGCAACCAGGAGAGAAAGGCTTTGAGTCGTGACAAAAGAAACATAGGCAGCAGCAAATACTTCAGTCTTCACGCTTCGCGATGGATGTTTCCGACCCCACTCTTTCCGCCACGCGCTGCATCAGACCGACAACACGTCGCTCAACAGTAACGGAAGGGCTGTGGCTGTCAGAAAGCCAGACAAAAGCCAACAGCAACTGGCTGGTAGGCGGCAGGGCATCGTGAAGTGCTTGTTTATGCAGTCGGAAAGCCTCGCGTACCTGACGCTTGACACGGTTACGGTCGACAGCATGCTTGAAGTGTTTCTTCGGTACACTGACCAACAGTTGTACGGGCGGTTCGTTAGCCGTACGCTCCTGTAACATATACACCACCCTCAGTGGAAACGCAACCATCGACTGACTGCGTCCTCCGCCAAAGAGCGTTTCTATCAGCTTCCGGCTGACTATACGCTCACGCTTGGACAACGTGGAACGTGTATCGTGGAGCATGGGAAGCCGTTAACCTTGCTGAACAAGCAGATAGTGCTGGAGGGCTCCCGTCATGGAAGGATACTTCTCAGAGGGTGCTTCGATATCAAGGCGCAGACCGGCATCCTTGGCTGCCTGGGCTGTGGCAGGTCCGAAAGTGGCGATAGCAATGTCACCCTGCTTGAAGTTCGGGAAGTTCTTGATGAGCGACTCAATACCCGACGGACTGAAGAAAATCAGCATATCGTAGTCGAAGTTCTTGACCTCTTCCGGCGTAAAATCGTTGCTCACCGTACGATACATCACACATTCATGATGGTTCAGCTTCTTGGCGTCCATCATCTTGGCAATGCTGTCGTTGTGGACGTCGCTCATGGGGACAAGGTATTTCTCGGTCTTGTGCTTGGCCATCGTGGGAATCAGGTCGTCAATCTTGCCCGTGGTACCGAAGAAGACCTTGCGCTTGCGATACTGAACGTACTTTTGAATATAAAGTGAGATGGTTTCTGTCACGCAGAAATACTTCATGTCCTCAGGAATGGCTATTCGCATTTCCTTGGCCAGCGTGAAGAAGTGGTCGATGGCATGGCGCGATGTGAACACGATGGCTGTGTAGTCAAGGATGTTCACTTTCTGGGTGCGGAATTCCTTGGCAGTCATTCCTTCCACCTTGATGAATGGGCGGAACACAAGTTCCACTTCAAATTTCTCTGCGATGTCATAATATGGAGACTTCTCGCTGGACGGTTTAGGTTGTGAAACCAAAATCTTCTTGATCATGAATGTCCTAAAAATTTATTTTCAAATTACTTGCAGTTATCACCAAAGCGCCCCAAAAGGCGAGCAGAGGTATAATTTCGAGGGTGCAAAAGTACAAAATAATTTGCAATCTAACGACATTTTGACGGAAAAAGATAAGATAGCACTTTAAAATCGTCAATAATTTAACTAAAACTAAGGTGATTGCGAAATATATTTCTACATTCTGGAGGGACAGATTGAAGTATGCCTGCAAGATGACGGCAGGGAATAACAGCACGCCTTCAATGGAGGTAATGAAGAGAAGGGACTTGATCCATTGTCCGTTTCTTTTACCGTCAAAGAAGATATTGTTGACGACGGTGTACACCAAGCCTCTGAAGAGGAAATAGCCCACAACCAATGCCAGGAAAATGGCTATCAGGTGGTATTGGGACTCAAGGACAAAGGTGTCGCCAAAACGGTCGAGGGCATAGAAGTAGAACAGCAGCGCCAGCATGATGCAGGACAGCAGCACCAGAAAGCCCTGGAAACGCAGTTCGTTGGATGTTTCCACCACCTCCGTCGTTCCTTCACGATGCAGGTAGAAGAAGCTCTTGGCCTGCCGGACGATGAATCCGCGGGCGTTGGAGAAGGCGATGACGGCCATGATGAAACAGGCGAGCAGTAGCGATGTGATGACGTTGTCGCCGTGGACGCTGTAGGGAACGGGGTCGCCGGCAACGCCATAGCGCCCTCCCGGCAGTTCCGGATGAAAGAGTGTGTCCTTTGAGAAGAAGCCCTCGCGGTAGTATTGCGGCAACTGCGTGTCAAGCATGTTATGCCCCTTGTCGTGACCAGGCAGGTGCAGGGTGTCAGGGCGGTTGCTCCATCGTATCTCGGATGGCTTGAACCATGCCTGGATGGCAGAGTCCTGTTGGGCCGGCGTGGCATTATAGGGCAACCAGCTGAGGACGGTAGCCGGCGTGATGGGCTTATGCTTAGGGGCTACTGAGTCTCCCTGGATAGCAATGTCCGTACTTACTTCAAGCGTGTCTTGCTGCAGTACCATGCGTCTTTACAGGCCGAATGCTCGTTTAATGTCGTCCACACGGTCCAGCTTCTCCCATGTGAACAGCTCGACGTCGATGGTCTTGCATTCATGGTAGCGGCTGGTGAAGGTTTTCTTCACGATCTCATTCTTACGTCCCATGTGTCCGTATGCAGCAGTCTCCAGATACATCGGCTGGCGCAGTTTCAAATTACGTTCTATGGCCTTCGGGCGCAGGTCGAACAGTGTCTCAATGCGCTGGGCTATCTCGCTGTCTGTCATCTGGACCTTGGAACGGCCGTAGGTGTTGACATAGATGTTCATGGGCTTGGCCACGCCGATGGCATAGCTGACCTGCACCAGCATTTCATCGGCCACGCCGGCGGCCACCATGTTCTTGGCAATGTGGCGGGCGGCGTATGCGGCAGAGCGGTCAACCTTAGAAGAGTCCTTGCCCGAGAAGGCACCGCCGCCATGGGCACCCTTGCCGCCGTAGGTGTCGACGATGATTTTACGGCCTGTCAGACCGGTATCGCCGTGAGGACCGCCGATGACGAACTTACCCGTCGGGTTGACATAGTATTTGATGTCGTCGCCAAAGAGGTCCAGGACTTTCCGGGAATGTATCTTGCTCTTTACACGCGGTATCAGGATATTCACCACGTCATCGTAGATGGTCTGCAGCATCACGTCGTCAGCAGCAAACTCGTCGTGCTGCGTCGATACGACGATGGTGTCAATGCGCTCGGGGATACCAGCATCGCTATATTGTATCGTCACCTGACTCTTGGCATCAGGGCGCAGATAGGTCATAACCAGTCCTTCCTTACGGATTTCTGCCAGCGTGCGCATGATGAGATGGGCCAAGTCCAGCGATACAGGCATCAGGTTCTCCGTCTCGTTGGTGGCATAGCCGAACATCATGCCCTGGTCGCCGGCGCCCTGCTCGTCTTCATCGCCATTGTCCACGCCACGGTTGATGTCTTCACTCTGCTCATGGATGGCGGTGAGGATACCGCATGAGTTGCCGTCAAACTGGTATTCTGCCTTGGTATAGCCTATCTTCTTGATGGTGTTGCGGGCAATGGTCTGGAGGTCGATGTACACATCGCTGCGCACCTCGCCCATGAGCACCACCTGTCCTGTGGTGACAAACGACTCGCAGGCGACACGGGCATGCTCGTCGTAGGCCAGGAACTGGTCGAGGATGGCGTCACTTATCTGGTCGGCCACCTTGTCGGGATGGCCCTCTGATACTGATTCAGAAGAGAAAAAATAGCTCATATTACTTTCGTTGTTTCGTTTTCGCCTGCAAAGGTAGTGCAAACCGAGCGAAATGCAAAATTAATAGCTATTTATTTTCATTTCCGAGGTGCCGACACCTTCGATCGCCAGATCAAAGGTAGTGCAAACCGAGCGAAATAATCCCCATGATAACTTAATTCAAACTACAAACGATGAACAGAAATGCTTTTTTTCTGGCCGTTGGCGGCATTGCCGCCGACGGTCACACAAAGAATTTTGAAATAAAGGGTGACACGCTGACACAACACCGATGTACAAATGTCGTGCAGCGTTTTAAAGGGTGACACACGCTGACACAAGGGTGACACATTGTAATGTCATTTTTACTGCCAAGATGACAGGTCTGGAGGATAATTCCAAGTCTTTTATTATAAGAATATTAAGACA
>Ga0247608_10003650_pt1 | contig 17780 bp, 9 predicted proteins | sample 176DNAGHGlowgp2_FD_193490 | JGI IMG/M metagenome (GOLD analysis project Ga0247608, IMG submission 193490) | Sheep rumen microbial communities from Palmerston North, Manawatu-Wanganui, New Zealand - 1766 DNA GHGlow gp2 | ecosystem: Host-associated > Mammals > Digestive system > Stomach > Rumen ... | reverse complement strand
CAGATGGCACTCCATCACACGATCGTTGGTGAGGTCGCAACCTGGCAGATAGACCAGCTTCTTCTGTTTGGCCTTGATACCGTCGAGGATGGTCACTGTGTGGTTGGGCGTACCGTTATAGTTACCCCACATCATCGGCTCGTTGTTGGCATTCGGACCAATCACGGCAATCTTCTCCGCATTCTTCTTCAGAGGCAGGATATTACCTTTGTTCTGTAAGAGTACGATGGTCTGGCGGGCCATATCCAGGGCAATCTGTGCGGAGGCCTTCGTTGACATGGCAGAGTAGGGGATCTTAGACCACTCCACAAGTGAGGGATCGTCCATCTCACCCAGGTCGAAACGACCTTCCAACAGACGGATGACATGCTTGTCGACCTCTGCTTCCGTAAGCAGACCTCTCCTGACGGCCTCGGGGATGGTCTTATAGGGATAGCTGAAGCCACACTCTACGTCGGTACCTGCCCAAACGGCTTTTGCCGTACCATGCACAGCATCCGATGATGACTTATGGTTCTCATAGAAGTCGCTCACGGCACCACAGTCGCTCACCACGAGGTACTGGAATCCCCACTCGTCGCGCAGGATCTGCTGGAGCAGACGGGTAGAACCGCAGCAGGGATCGTCGTCCAGACGCTGGTAGGCACACATCACCTCTCTTACCTTGGCATCCTGCACCAGGGTCTTGAAGGCAGGCATGTAGGTCTCCCAGAAGTCGCGCACGGGTACATTATTAAGATTTGCCGTGTGGCGTGTATATTCCGGACCGCTGTGTACGGCATAGTGCTTGGCACAGGCCCAGAGCTTACGGTACTTCGACTCCTCAGGTCCCTGCAGGCCCTTTACCACCTGGACACCCATCACGCTCGTCAGGTAGGGATCCTCACCGTAGGTCTCCTGTCCGCGTCCCCAACGGGGGTCACGGAAGATGTTTACATTCGGCGTCCACACGCTGAGGCTGCGCATCTTCATGTCTTCTCCCTTCAGGTCGTACATACGGTGATTGTACTGGGCACGGAACTCCGTGCTGGCCACGTCGAAGACCTTAAAGAGCAGATCGGGGTTGAACGATGCCGCCATACCCACAGGCTCGGGGAAGTTGGTCACATTGCCCATGTTTGCAGCTCCGTGCAGGGCCTCACTCCACCAGAAGAACTTCTTGATACCCAGTCGCGGTATGGCCGGACTCTCATCGAGCATCAGCATGGCTTTCTCTTCCAGCGTCAGTCGGCTACAGAGATCCTTGGCGCGCTCCTTGGCACTCAAGTCGGGGTTCTGGTACGGAAAAGTCTGTGCCGACACTGAAAGGCCGGCACAGAACATAAATACGGTTGATAATAAAGTTAGATAATGTCTTGCTCTGAATAGTTGTACTTGCATAAACTTTTTCTGTCTTGGGTTCTGGGTGCAAAGTTAATAAAAAAATGAGACATGGGCATTCGCTCATGTCTCACAAACTTTATCTGATGTAACATCGTGTAGAAAACTACTGTTTTTTCAGGCTATATGTCTGTCCTGGCACTGTCTCGATGTCATATTCATATACCTTCTTCAAGGGCAGGAGTTGGAAGTTTTTCAGTTCCTTCGACTTCAACGGCTCTTTAATCTGGGCAGGTGCTAACAGCGGGTTGGGGCAGTTGCCCTTCGCCTCTTTAAGACCATCGCCCGACAGGGGCACATATGAACGCAAGCGCAACGTACCGCCAATCTTCGATCGGATGGTTGCTTCTTGCAGCTCACCCTCCTTCCACGTCATATCTACCGTGAAAGCACCGCGGGCTTGTAAACCCTTTACTTCTCCCTCTTGCCAGTCATCGGGCAGGGCAGGCAGGAGGTGTAGGGCTCCGTCGTGACTCTGCACAAGCATCTCGCAGACACCAGCCGAACAGCCAAAGTTACCGTCGATCTGGAAGGGCGGGTGCGCATCGAACAGGTTGGGATAGGTACCGCCCCGAGGTCCCCATTCCGTAGTGGCGGGTATCGGGTTCAGCAGATTCTTGAAAATCTGGAAGGCATGATTGCCGTCGAGCATGCGGGCCCAGAAGTTAATCTTCCAGCCGAGACTCCAGCCAGTGGCCATATCACCGCGCTGTTTCAGGGTGTTGGCAGCTGCCGTAAACAGTTCGGGATGGCTATAGGGCGATATCTGGTTCGAGGGGTAGAGGCCGTAGAGATGGGAGATATGACGGTGCTCGTCTTTCGGATCGTCGGCATCGATGAGCCATTCCTGTAACTGACCGTAACGGCCTATTTGCATAGGTGCCAGCTTTTGTTTCGCTGATTGATATTTGGAGATGGAGGATTCGTCCTTGCCTAAGACCTTGGCTGCAGCAATGACCTGGCTCAGCACGTCGAATACAATCTGGTTGTCCATCGTCGAACCTGCAGTGACATTTGTCTCCTTGCCCATCGGCCCGTGTTCCGGTGAGACGGTAGGAACGGTCATGAGCCAGCCTGAGGCATTCTTTAATTCTCCATCTTTCGGGTATTCCTGCATATAGTCGAGCAGGAAGTCGGCTGCGCCTTTCATCACCTCATAGTTGTCTGCTAGGAACTGCTTGTCGCCTGTATAGAGGTAATGCTGCCAGAGATGAGTGGTCAGCCATGCTCCGCCAGTGGGGAACATGCCCCAGTTAGTCCCGTCGATGGGTCCGGCAATGCGCCACAGGTCTGTATTGTGGTGGGCCACCCAGCCCCTGCAGCCATACATCTCCTGTGCCGTCTTGGCTCCCGTCTGGCTCAGGTCGCGAATCATGGAGAAGAGCGGCTGCTGGGTCTCGGCGAGGTTGCCCACAAGGGCAGGCCAGTAGTTCATCTCAGCATTGATGTTGATGGTGTATTTCGAGTCCCATGGCGCCTCCATCTTGTTGTTCCACACACCCTGCAGATTGGCTGCCTGTCCCCCGGGTTGCGACGAGGAGATGAGCAGATAACGACCATACTGCATCATGAGCGACACCATATCCATATCCTTTCCGTCGAAGGCTTTTAAACGCTGGTCGGTGGGAAGACTGGAGTTATCGGATTTCGGCAGGGTGAGACTTACCCGGTCGTACTGTTGTTTGTATTTCTCAAGATGCCGTTCCAACAGCTTCAGATAACTTGTCCGCTTGATATCTGCCAGTGTACGGATATTCTTTTGTGTGGGGTTGCCGTTGGTCTTCTGATAGTTCTCGAAGTTCGTGGCGATAGCGATATACAGTGTGGCCGTCGTGGCATTCATCACATTGATGAGGCTGTCGCCGTCGATAATGTCACCGTCGGCTGTCACCTCAATGCGACACTCGGCATGCAGGCCGGCAGGGACACCTTCCTGTTCTACATTATTAATAATAGTAGCCAGCTGGTGATTCAGCACCGAGCGCTTCGCCTCCAACGGGCTGTTGAAGTTCACGTTAAACCTTAGCGCTCCCTTCTGGCTGGCCACGATGCGTACCACGATGGCGTGGTCGGTCTGCGATGCAAAGGCCGTGCGCTGGTAAGTCACGCCATTGGCTTCATACTTCGTGATGGCCAGTGCCGTGCTCAGGTCCAGTTGGCGTTTGTAGTTGCTTACCTCCCTCATACCCTGAAAGCCCAATTTCAGACTCCCCACCGGTAGGAACCGCATACCATGGGGCCCTTTGATGAAGTATTTCTCAATCAGGTCGTGGGCCTCTTTCTCCTTACCGTCGAAAATCAGTCGTCGTACCTCCTGGAGATGCTCTTTCGCCTCAGGACTGTTGTTAGAATGGGGTGAACCGCTCCAGAAGGTCTCTTCGTTGAGCTGGATCTCCTCGGTGTCGATACCCCCATATACCATGGCACCTAACTGGGAGTTGCCTATGGGCAGGGCTTCAAGCCACTGTGTGGCGGGTTTGTCGTACCAGAGCTTGTGCTGCTGGGCGTTTACTATTAATGCGCAACATGCGCAGACGAGTGTTGTGGTGATTAACTTTTTCATTTATAGTCAATTATATTTCCTCTGCAAAGTTACTAAATAATATCCAGATTGCAAAATAAATATCTGAAAAAGTGCAAAAATAAAAAACCTCGGGACCAGTAACGCCTTACTGCCGCCCCGAGGAAGGAAAAACTACTAACTACTAATATAACTAAAACAATTTTAACCTATTCGATTTTTTAATCTGCTGCAAAGTTACAACAATTTTTCTAAAGTCTTTTATCCTGATGTTACAATTACTTTTTTATTTGTTTCATCACTCAAAAAAGTGCATTTTTTCTTCACTTTTTGCTTATTTGAATAGACTTTGAGCCATCTTTTCGAGGCAGCGACGCCATGTCAGGAACTCGTGCGCAGTACCTTCTGAGATAAGACCTTCGGCATTGAAGCCAGCTGCTTTCAGAGACTCGACGCTCTTGTTGATGCCGTCGGGATTCTCCTTGGAACCGCAACCCTCAAAGATATACTTCACGCACTTCGGATCCTTGATCTCCTCAGGTGCATACTGACCACCAGAGAGCAGACCCCAGTAACCGAACACCTCAGGACGGCGCAGGGTGATGAGCTTCGTTTCCATGCCACCCATCGACAGGCCAGCCATGGCGCGGTTCCACTTGTCGGGCTTGGTGAGGAACTGCTTGTCGATAACGGGGATGAGTTCGTCGATGAGCACTTTCTCAAACTCCTCGGCGGTGAACTTACCGATGGTACCGAACTTGAAGTCGTTGGTCAATCCGTAAGCCATCACGATGATGAAGGGCTTGATCTTACCGTCGGCAATCAGGTTGTCCATGATGATACCAGCCTTACCCTGTACGGGCCAACTGGTCTCGTTCTCACCCCAGCCGTGCTGCAAGTAAAGCACCGGATAGCGCTCCTGCTTGCCCTTCACTACCTTACCGTAGCCATAGGGCAGATAGACATTGGCAGTCTGCATCTTGCCAGTGCTCTCCGACCAGAAGTTCACCTGCTGGATGTTGCCATGAGGGATGTCCTTGCGCCAAGCGTAGAAGTCCTGATCAGGAGCGGGAATCTCGATACCGCTCTCCCAACGGCAGCTGCCGAAGTAGTTGTGTGTGCCAGGATCATTGAACACGCCACCGTCGATAGTCAGGTGATAGTAGTGGAAGCCGGGATCCATCGGTCCCTCTGTGGTTCCTACCCATACACCGTCCTTATCCTTGCGGAGCACGGTGCCGCCACGGCCACCAAGACCCAGGCTGACGATTACTGACTTAGCATCGGGAGCCACCACGCGGAAGCGGGCAAAGCCCTCACTGTTCACCTGCGGATACTCCTGTCCGGGCTGGTTCATGGGGTTGGGCACCCAGTCATTCTTGGGCACGTAGTTGTCGGCTTTGGCGTCGAAGTCGCGGATCACGGCGAGTGAACGCTTGGCCTTGAAGTTCTCATCGAAAGGCAGCGGGTGGTTGTTTACACCCAGCCAGGAGTCCTTGTCGCTGAGGTTCCAGAAGGTGACGTTCTTGATAACGTCCTTGTGTTTTCTGAAGATACGGAACAAACGATTATATTGGTCTTCCTGAAGTGTTCCAATATAGGGAGCCTGAGGCTTAGCCTCACCACGGGCGAACATCAGCTGACCGCCACTCTCCGTGTTGGTACGGAGGTCGAGCTCGGTGATGTGGATGATATTCACAATCTCCTTGAAGCGGGTGATGGCCTTCTCGAGCTGCTCCTCATCGGGGAAGTAGATGTTGTAGTGACCCTGCATGCCGATACCGTCGATGGGCACACCTGCGTCCTTCATCTTCTTCACCATATTATATATACGCTCACGCTTGCCAGGGTCTACGGTGCTGTAGTCATTGTAGATCAGCACACCGGTAGGATCAGCCTCACGGGCGAACTCGAATGCCTTGGCGATGAACTCGTCGCCGCAGAGCTTGAAATGACGGCTCTGACGATAGGGGCTGGCGGGAACCATCTTGCCATCGACAAACTCGAACGGACGACCGTCGTCTGCCATAGCCTCATTCACCACGTCCCAAGCATAAACGACATCCTTGTAACGGTTTACCACCGTGTGGATATGTTCGCGCAGACGCTCATAAAAGACTTCCTTCTTTACGGGCTTTCCTTTCTTGTCTGTGAACATCCAGTCGGCAAACTGGCTGTGCCAGCAGAGGCAGTGGCCGCGCATCTTGATACCGTTCTCACGGCAGAAGTTGGCAATGCTGTCGGCTAAACCGAAGTTCCAAACACCCTCTTTCGGATGAATCTCACCTGGTTTCCAGGCGTTCTCAGCGGTGACGCTGTTGAACTGTTTCTTGATGATTTCCATCTGGGCGGGATCAGACACGTTGGTCTTGTTCACAGCCACACCAATGGTGAAGTAATCCTTATAGGCATCCTTCAAACCAGGACCCTCGGAGAAATCCACGGGGCGTCCCCACTGTGCTGAAGCGGACATGGCGCCCCCTACAAATAGCGATAAAGCTAAAACTAATTTCTTCATTTTTTATGTATTGGTTTTTGTTTATTAAAAATTCCGCGTGCAAAGTTACGACATTTATTCCAAAAAGACTATTTGCAGAGTATCATATACTTTATTAGATGTTTCATATCCCTGCCAAATGTTACTTTTCATCCGTTTGTCTTGGGAGTTATTTGTACTTCTTGACGCGTTCATCATCGATGATGCCGCTCCAATTGAGGCCGAAGGCGAAGTCATAGACATGACCGTCGGCAATCTGTATGGCAAGGAAAGTGCAAACGTTTGCGCAATGAATGATGCAATAACATGGCTTTTCGGGAACAACGAAACTGAAATCTTTGTATCTTTGCATCATAAATAACTAAAGACGATTCGATTATGAAGATCAACTTTCATCTCGAGTACCAGACAACCTTCGGAGAAGAACTGGCAGTGAACATCCTCATGGATGGTAAGACGGAGCAGCACAAGATGGGGACCTTGGACGGTATCCACTGGACCTGCGAACTGAGCAAGACTATCAAGTCTTGCGCGTACATAGACTATTATTATAACGTGATGCGTGGAGGCGAAGAAGAGCGTCACGAGTGGCTGGTGGAGCCCCACAGACTGGAGCTGCAGGCCAAGAAGGGTACGAACTACAGGGTCTATGACCACTGGCTCGATATCCCTGAGGATGCGTATCTCTACTCGACGGCCTTCACGGAGTGTGTGGCTGCTCGTGGCGTAAAGCTGAGTGAGCCTACCGATTTCGCCAAGACCGTGCGTCTGAAGGTGCGTGCCCCACAGTTGAGGAATTTTGAGCGTCTTGCTATCATTGGCGGTGGTGAGACCTTAGGCAACTGGGAGGCTCTGAAGGCTATCGACATGACGGAGCACGAGAACAACGAATGGGTGGTTAGTCTGGATGCCGACACCCTGCCTCAGACCTTTGAGTTTAAGTTTGTGGGGCTCGATGAGGTGGAGGACGTGACACCCCTCTGGGAGACGGGTATGAACCGTATGGTGACCCTACCGGAGATGGAACAAGGCGACGTGGTGGTCTATGAACTTTCACAGGCTTACTTCCCCCTCTATCCGTGGAAGGGGGCCGGAACTGTGATTCCCGTCTTCTCATTGCGTACGGAAGGGAGCTTCGGCGTGGGAGACTTTGGTGACCTGAAGCTGATGATCGACTGGTGTAACAAGACAAAGCAGCGGATTCTGCAGGTGTTGCCCATCAACGATACGAACATGACGCGGACGTGGCAGGACTCCTATCCCTACAACTCCATCAGCATCTATGCCCTGCATCCGCAATACACTGATTTCCGTCAGTTGCCTGCCATTAAGGACGAGACCAAGCGCGCAGCTTTTGAGAAGTTGCGTAAGGAACTGAATGAGTTGCCACAGATCGACTACGAGCGTATGTTTGCTGCAAAGATGGACTATCTGCGTGAGATCTACGCCCAGGAAGGTAGTAAGGTGCTGAAGAGTGAGGCGTTCAAACGGTTCTTCGAGCAGAACAAGGAGTGGTTGGTGCCCTATGCTGCCTTCTGTCACTATCGTGACCTTTATGGCACGGCAACTTTCCAGGAGTGGCCCGACCACCATGAGCTGCCAGCCAAGGAGCGTGAGGCCATGACAAAATCGACCACGAAGCTCTATAAGGAAGTGGCCTTCTGGTATTTTGTTCAGTTCAACCTCGACCAGCAGATGCGTGCAGCCCATGAGCATGCCCGTCAGCAGCGTGTCATCCTGAAGGGTGATATCCCCATCGGCATCAGCCGTGATGGTGTGGAGGCCTGGGTAGAACCGAAATACTTCAACTTGAACGGTCAGGCTGGAGCGCCACCCGATCCGTTCTCTGCTGATGGTCAGAACTGGGGCTTCCCCACCTACAACTGGGACGAGATGCTGAAGGACGGCTGTTCGTGGTGGGTGCGCCGCTTCCGTAAGATGGCCGAATATTTCGATGCCTACCGTATCGACCACGTGCTGGGCTTCTTCCGTATCTGGGAGATCCCCGTACCGTATAAGTCCGGACTGATGGGGCAGTTCTCTCCAGCCCTCGGCATGAGCAAGGAGGAGATTGAGGCCTATGGCGTACAGTTTAACGACGGCTTGTTCCTTGTTGACCACAAGCGCGATGACCGTTGGCATCCACGTATTGCCGTGCAGTATCAGGAGGCGTATGAGAAGCTCGATGACTGGCAGAAGGCCAACTTCAACCGTCTATACAATGACTACTTCTATCGTCGAAACAACCAGTTCTGGTATACCGAGGCGATGAAGAAACTGCCGAAGTTGACACAGGCCACCCGTATGCTCGTGTGTGCCGAAGACCTGGGTATGGTGCCTGACTGCGTGCCCTGGGTGATGAACGAACTGAGGATCCTGAGTTTGGAAATCCAGTCGATGCCGAAGGATAGTAGTGTGCGCTTCGGCCATCTCTCCCGCAATCCCTACCGTAGTGTCTGTACCATCTCCACTCATGACATGCCAACGCTCCGTCAATGGTGGGATGAAGACGAGGCCCGGACGCAGGACTACTTCAACTCTATGCTCTATCGTGGAGGTGCTGCACCTCATCCGCTACCCGGATGGCTGGCCAAGGATATCGTGAGCCGTCACTTGACATCGCCCTCGATGCTCTGTCTGCTCTCCTTCCAGGACTGGATCAGCATCGACGAGGGTCTGCGCCTGCCTGATGCCAATGCCGAGCGCATCAATATCCCGGCTAATCCGCGTCACTACTGGCGTTACAGGATGCACTTGAACATCGAGCAACTCTTAGCCGCCGATGACTTCAACAATGAAATCAGCACATTAATTATACAAAGTGGAAGAAAATAACTAAAAGTAAAAAGGTAAGAAAGTAAAAGGTAAAATAGTAAAAAGATGAAGAACGTATTTATTTCGAAGGTATTGGGAACGGTAATGGGTATTTTACCTTTTTGCCTTTTTACCCTTTTACCTTTATCTGCAATGGCAGGTAACGTAAAGTCGCCGAATGGCAATATCGAACTGAAGTTCTCGTTGGACGATCATGGCCGTCCCGTCTATGAGATGACCTACAAGGGTCGTGAGGTGGTCAAACCCTCACATCTCGGTCTGATTCTGGCGAAGGACAAGCATGCCTCGAAGGGCATGAATGAAACTGACCTGATGGACAAGTTCCAGATCGTCAAGGAAGAGATCAGTGAGTTTGACGAGACCTGGCAACCCGTGTGGGGCGAGACCAAGAACATCCGTAACCACTACAATGAGTTGGCTGCGACCCTCCAGCAGGTTACCGAACGTCCGGAATACCGCGGTAACGGAAAGAACGAAGGTCTGGCCCTGATTAGTGAGACCCGTGAGATCGTGATCCGTTTCCGGGTCTACGACGAGGGTATTGGTTTCCGATATGAGTTCCCCCAGCAGAAAAGCCTGAACTATTTCCTGATCCAGGAGGAGATGACTGAATTTGCCATGGCTGGTGACCACAAGGCATGGTGGCTTCCCGGTGACTATGACACTCAGGAGCAGATGACGCAGGAGACGAAACTCTCGGAGATCCGTGGACAGATGAAGAAAGCCGTAAACTGGGGCAACTCGTCGGTGGCCGTCTTCTCGGAGACCGGTGTACAGACCTCGCTCCAGATGAAAAGCGACGATGGCCTCTACATCAATATCCATGAGGCAGCTTGTCTGGATTATGCCACGATGCACCTCGAGCTGGTGGATGCCGAGACGAAGGCCCTCTCTACCAAGTTGGGTGGTGGCAGCAATGCCTATACCCCCAACCCCAAGCCCTCGAAGTATCCTCTGCCGCAGCCGTTCACCTTTGTGAGTCATCTGACACCCGATGCCACAGGGCTGAAGGGTGCCATGCAGACACCCTGTGAGACTCCCTGGCGCACGGTGATGGTCAGCGATGATGCCCGCGACATGCTCTCTAATAACCTCATCCTGAATCTCAATGAACCCTGTAAGATTGAGGATACGAGCTGGATTCACCCCACGAAATATTGTGGTGTATGGTGGGAGATGATTGTGGGTCGCGGCTCATGGCACTATACCAACGATTTCCCCTCAATCAAACTCGATCAGATAGATTGGGCAAAGGTGAAACCCAACGGCACCCATAAGGCTAATAACGAGAACGTGAAGCGCTATATTGACTTCGCTGCCAAAAACGGTCTCGACGAGGTGCTCGTGGAGGGTTGGAACGTAGGCTGGGAAGACTGGGCCAACATGTGGAAGCGCGATGTGTTCGACTTCGTGACCCCGTATCCCGACTTCGACATCAAGGCACTCAACGAATATGCTCACTCGAAAGGTGTGAAGATCCTGATGCACCACGAAACCTCCAGTTCGACACAAAACTACGAGCGCCATATCAAGGAGGCCTTCGAACTGATGAACAAATACGGCTACGATGCTGTGAAGACGGGTTATGTGGGTGACATCATCCCCCGTGGAGACCATCACTACTCTCAGTCGATGAACAACCACTACCTCTACGTCATCAAAGAGGCTGCCAAGCATCATATCATGGTGAACTCGCACGAGGCTACCCGTCCGACGGGTCTCTGCCGCACCTGGCCGAACCTTGTGGGTGGCGAGAGTGCCCGTGGTACTGAGTATGAGGCCTTCGGAGGCTCGAATCCCGACCATACCTGTATCCTGCCGTTTACCCGTTTGCAGGGAGGCCCGATGGACTATACCCCCGGTATCTTCGTCACGAAACTCTCAGAATGGAGCAACAACACCTCTTGGGCACGTATCACGATTGCCGGTTCGTTGGCGCTCTATCTGACGATGTACTCGCCTCTCCAGATGGCTGCCGACCTGCCCGAGAACTACGAGAAGTTTGACGATGCCTTCCAGTTCATCCGCGACGTGGCTTGCGACTGGGATGACTCTAAGTATCTTGAGGCCGAGCCAGGCGACTATATTACCGTGGCCCGTAAAGCCAAGGGAACGGACAATTGGTTTATTGGTGGCAAGTGCGACGAGAACGGTCATAAGACCACCATTAAGCTCGATTTCCTCGACAAGGGCCGTAAGTACCTCTGTACCATCTATGCCGATGCAAAGGATGCCCACTACGAGTCCAATCCCCAGGCTTATGTGATCACAAAGAAGGTTGTCACGGCCAAGGATGTGCTGAAGTTACAGGAGGCTCCTGGTGGCGGCTTTGCTGTCAGCCTGATGGCACAGTAAAAAGGAAGGACGCTAACAATCCATCATATGAATTTACGAAAAACCATCGACCACCTCGTAAACCCCGTGAAGCACACCCGTGCCTCACGGGCTTACGACTTTATCATGCTCTTGGCCATCGCCATCAGCATCCTGCCATTAATGTTCAGAAGTCAGCCCAAAATCTTCTGGTGGTTTGAGCTGATCTCCACCTCGCTCTTTATCGTAGACTACATCTTCCGCTGGGGAACGGCCGACCTTCAGTCGGAACGGAGCAAGATTGCTGCCTTCCTCATCTACCCTTTCACACCCATGGCCATTGTCGACCTGTTGACCATCCTGCCTATCTTCCACCTGATCGGCCCTACGTTCAGGGTGGTACGAGTATACAGGTTGTTGAAGATTTTGAGAATCTTCCGTGTCATCAGATATTTCGAGCCCTTGAAGATCATCATGTCCGTCATCCGTCGCCAACGTAAGATTCTGTGGACGGTGTTGGTACTGGCTCTGTTCTATATCTTTGTCACAGCTCTCATCATGTTTAATGCTGAGGAGGAGATCAACCCTGCCACGGGTAAGCTTCTGTTCGACAGCTTCTTTGATGCCTTCTACTGGGCAGCTTGTACGCTGACCACGGTAGGATATGGCGATATCTACCCCATCTCCCACGTCGGACGTGTAATCAGTATCTTCTCGTCGATGGTGGGTATCGCTGTTATCGCCCTGCCCTCTGGTATTATCACGGCAGGATATATGGACGAACTCAATCGCAGAAACGAGAAACCCAAAGACCAAAAAGCCCCAAAAGAATGAAGAAATTGATATTCGCAGGATTACTGTCGCTGTTGTTTCCCCACAAGGTGGTGGCACAGCCTTTTCAGGAGGTGAACTACGCTCCTGAGAAAACCGTCTTTTCACTTTTCGCCCCCAACGACGCGAAAAAGGTCACCCTCCGTATCTATCAGGAGGGACTGGGTGGCAAGGTCCTCAAGACCGTGAAGATGCAACGTACAGGCAACGAACAGTGGACGGCCACCGTCCGTGGCGACCTCATGGGTAAGTTCTATACCTTCGACGTGGGGCTTGGTGAGTGTGCCGGTGTATTTGCCAAGGCCGTAGGCGTCAACGGCAAGCGTGGAGCCATCATCGACATGTCAAAGACCAATCCCGACCACTGGTGCTGTGACCAGCGTCCCGTGGTGAAGTCGCCCTCCGACCTTATCATCTACGAGATGCACCATCGTGATTTTTCCATCGCCCGTAGCGATGCTAAGTATCCCGGTAAGTTCATGGCCCTCACCGAGCCTTGGGCCATCGACCACCTGAAAACTTTAGGTGTGAATGCCATCCATATCCTGCCCAGCTACGACTATGCTTCTGTGGACGAGACACGCCTTAGTGATAATAAGTACAATTGGGGTTATGACCCCTTGAATTACAACGTGCCCGAGGGTGGTTATTCTACCGATCCCTACAATCCCGAGGTACGTATCCGTGAGTTCAAGGAGATGGTGAAAGCCCTCCATAAAGCTGGTATAGGAGTTATCCTTGATGTGGTGTATAACCACACCTTCGACATCGAGAACTCAAACTTCCAGCGCACCTACCCCGACTATTTCTATCGCAAGACCGCCGACGGACAATACTCCAACGGCTCAGGCTGTGGCAACGAGACGGCCTCCGACAAGCCGATGATGCGTAAGTTCATGCTCGAGAGCGTGAAGTACTGGATCAAGGAGTATCATATCGACGGCTTCCGTTTTGACCTAATGGGTGTCCACGATATCCAGACGATGAATGACATCCGGCAGATGGTTGACCAGATTGACCCCACCATCTTCATCTATGGTGAGGGGTGGAGTGCCGGTTCATGTGCTTATCCACAGGAACAGCTTGGCATGAAGGCCAACATCCCACAGATGCCGGCCATCGCTGCCTTCTCGGATGAGATCCGCGATGCCCTCCGAGGTCCCTTCTCCGATGATACGAAACCCGGATGGCTGGGAGGCGGTGCGGATGAAGAAAGCATCAAATACGGTATCGCTGGAGCCATCAGCCATCCTCAGGTGGACATGACGAAGGTAAACTACTCCACGTCGCCTTGGGCCCTTGAACCCACGCAGATGATCTCTTACGTCAGTTGTCACGACGATATGTGCCTCGTCGATCGTCTGAAGGCTTCTATTCCTGGTATCTCCAACGAGGAGTTGATACGTCTCGACCTCTTGGCACAGACGGCCGTCTTCACCTCGCAGGGTGTGCCCTTCATGCTCAGTGGTGAAGAGTTGTTGCGCGATAAGAAAGGTGTCCATAACAGCTTTGAATCGCCCGATGAGATTAACCATCTCGACTGGAGTAATAAGACGAAGTTTCCTCAGGTGTTTGAGTATTACAAAAACCTCATCCAGCTTCGTAAGAACCATCCAGCCTTCCGTCTGGGCAATGCCGATCTTGTGCGCAAGCACCTCGAATTCCTCGAGGCCCCCAAGGGTGTTGTAGCCTTCCGTCTGAAGAACTATGCCGGCCGTGACGACTGGCGCGACATCATCGTCATCCTCAATGCCAACAAAACGTCGGTAGAGGTCTCTATCCCCGAGGGCAGCTATACCGTCGTATGCTGCGATGGTCAGATCAATGAACAGGGCCTTGGCAACCTCAAGGGCAACAAGGCCATCGCCGACCCACAATCCGCAATCATCATTCACAACTAATATGAAAAGACTTTCTTTATTTTGCTTACTCGTAAGCACAACACTCACATTGATGGCAGCCAAAAAGACAGTGATTGACCGCATAGATCCCACCGACTGGTATGTAGGGATGAAAAACCCCACCGTCCAGCTGATGGTCTATGGTCAGGGCATTCGCGATGTTGCCAGTGTCACCACCGACTATCCGGGTGTCAGGATCGACAGCCTCGTACGCCTCGACTCTCCCAACTACCTGCTCATCTACCTCAACCTCAAGGATGCCCAGCCCGGTACGATGACTCTTAACTTTGGTAAGACAAAGGTTCAGTATCAGCTCAAAGCCCGTGAGAAGAAGGGCGAGGAGCGCATGGGCTTCACTAATGCCGACGTGCTTTATATGCTTATGCCTGACCGTTTTGCTCAGGGTGCCAACCATCCCACTCAGGTCAAAGGTATGCGCACTTATGTAGAAGACCGTACGAAGCCCAGTCTCCGTCATGGTGGCGACCTCAACGGTATCCGTGAGCATCTTGACTATTTCAAGGAACTCGGCGTTACGGCCCTGTGGTTCACACCCGTATTGGAAAACGATTCTCCCGACTCTAAGAATGGTTTTTCCACCTATCACGGCTATGCCACTACGGACTACTATAAGGTAGACCCCCGTTTCGGTTCCAATGCCGACTACAAACGCCTCTGCGACGAGGCCCATGCCAAGGGACTGAAGGTGGTGATGGATATGATTTTCAACCACAGCGGTTTTGAACACCCCTGGACCAAGGATATGCCTTCGAAAGATTGGCTCAACACCCCCGATTGGCTTACAGAGAAACAGAGTGGTCGTGACCCGCAGACAGGTTTTACAGCTAACAGCGACGGTTCAGAGCCTGCCAAGTCAGCCTATCTTCAGACCTCTTACAAGCTCACCCCCGTGGTAGACCCCTATGGCTCCCAGATCGACCTCAAGGAGACTGTCGAAGGCTGGTTCGTGCCTTCCATGCCCGATCTCAACCAGCATAACCCCCACCTGATGCGCTATCTCATTCAGAACTCCATCTGGTGGATTGAGACCGTCGGCATCGACGGCATCCGTATGGATACCTATCCCTACGCCTATGCCGATGCCATGGCCCAGTGGATGAAGGAACTCGACGACGAGTATCCCAACTTCAACACTGTGGGTGAGACCTGGGTTACCGAGCCCGCCTATACCGCTGCTTGGCAGAAAGACTCGAAGATTGCCAAAAAGAACTCCTACCTCAAGACCGTCATGGACTTCTCGTTCTTTGATAAGCTCAACCAGGCCAAACATGAAGAGACCGATGCCTGGTGGCAGGGACTGAACCGCCTCTATGGCTCGTTTGTCTACGACTATCTCTATCCCAACCCCTCGAGTGTGATGGCCTTCATCGAGAACCATGATACCGACCGCTTCCTCGGCAAAGGTAAAGACACCCTCGCCCTGAAACAGGCTCTCACTCTCTTGCTTACCGTCAACCGCATCCCCCAGCTCTACTATGGTACGGAGATCCTGATGAACGGTACGAAGGAGGTGACCGATGGTCATGTGCGTCAGGACTTCCCCGGAGGCTTCCCTGGTGACGAACACAACGCCTTCACCAAGGAAGGTCGTACGAAGGCCGAGCAAGCTATGTTCGCATGGACAAGTCGTCTGCTCCACTGGCGTCAGGGTAACGATGTCATCATCAAGGGCACACAGACCCAGTTTATCCCCTTCAAGGGCGTCTATGTCATCGCCCGTCAGTATCAGGGACGTACGGCCCTCGTCGTGCTCAACGGCACCTCGAAGCCTGCCACCCTCGAGGTGGAGCGTTATGCGGAGGTTATAGGTGATGCCGCCAAGGTGAAGGATGTGCTCACAGACCGTTACTTCGATTTATCGAAAAACCTGGAACTCAAGCCCCGTCAGAGTCTGATTCTCGACTTCTGACGAGGCTCCCGAACGGGGAGAATGTAATCTTTCGCCGAAAAATTTGCATAATTACGTAACATTTTGTACCTTTGCCAAATGAAACTCTTTCTAACGATTCTATTCACCCTCATTGGCATGGGTGCAATGGCCCAGACTGTGGAGCAGGAACTGAAGGCTAACGTCAATCGTGCGGCCGGCATGTTCTATGCCCGTCCTATCGTCGGCAAGGCACCTGAGGATACACCTCCCCCAGAAGGAAAGAAACCCTTCTACATCAATCACTACGGTTGTGCGGGATCCTATTATCTCGACAAGAAAGAGTATTACGAAGATACCTATGCCATTTTTCTGAGGGCTGACAGCCTGGGCAAACTCACGAATCTCGGAAAAGACGTATTACGCCGGGTCACTTTGTTGCGCAACGACGCCAAGGACCGCTGGGGTGAACTCACGCCCAAAGGGGCTCTGCAGAGTAGGGCCCTGATGAAACAGATGGTGGAGCGTATACCCGGATTGCTTGGCAAAGACAGCTATTATAGTGTGCATAGTATCGTTCAGAATCGTTCGATTCTCACCATGCAAGAAGGGCTCCTCCAACTCTCATCGATGCAACAGCCCATCATTGCGCGTAGTAAAGCCTCCAATCAGGAAGTGAGGTATATGATTGCGGGCGACAAGGAGTTGTCCGCTAAAGCTAAAGACTCGCTGACCATGGCGCGTTATAACCGTTTTGTGGCCCTCAACACCAACGACGGGCGTTTGATGGCATCGCTCTTCAACGATCTGAACTACGTGGCCACCTATATCGACGAAGCCAAGTTAGCACGCCAGCTCTTTATTCTGGCGGGTAACGTCCAGCATACCGAGCTCGCTGGCTTGATAAGTCTATATGATATCTTCACCCCCGAAGAGATCCACCAGCATTGGCGTAAGCAGAATGCGTGGCACTATATCAATTACGGAGGTTGCACGCTCAACGGTGGCTATCAGGCCTATACCCGAAGAGCCTTGTTACGCAACATGATGCACATGGGCGACAGCGTGATGGGACGTACCACGCCCCTGATGCACTTGCGTTTCACCCACGAGAGTGCGGTGATGTCGCTGGCCTGTCTGATGGAGCTCGACGGACTCGGCATCCATACCTCCAACCTCGACTCGCTGGAGGCTTATGGATGGGCTAACTACCGTATCTCTCCCCTTGGAGGTGCCATCAACATGATCCACTACCATAGTGGCCCTGACGACCCCGACGTGCTGGTTAAGGTGCTCTTCAACGGCCACGAAGCCAAACTGCCCATTCCGACCGACTGTGCCCCCTATTATCACTGGCAGGACGTGAAGCGCTACTATCTGCGCAAGCTCTACCGTTACGAGAACAAGCGACTCAATGAATCCACTAAAAAATAAAGGCATGATAAGTATGGCAAAGAAGCAACTACTTCACGGGAAAGTGCTGACGATACTTCTCACTGCACTTTGCGTTTTCCACTTCTCATTACTCACTTCCCACGCCCAGACCGTGAGAGACCTCATCAGGAAGTATCCTTCCTATGCCTCGTGCAACTACCACATCTATCCCGAGATCAC